>Ga0187893_10000637_pt1 | contig 89343 bp, 119 predicted proteins | sample MA1701074metaG_FD_139574 | JGI IMG/M metagenome (GOLD analysis project Ga0187893, IMG submission 139574) | White microbial mat communities from a basaltic lava cave in the Kipuka Kanohina Cave System on the Island of Hawaii, USA - MA170107-4 metaG ... | reverse complement strand
CAGTGGTTCCTTGCTCAACCTGCGACATCTCCACAAGATCGCCCAAACGCATAATTTCTCCCTTCTTCAAGGAGATATTTATTCGTCTTCGTTTTCTTCAGGGATCAGATCAACAAGGTCATCTCGAAGCTGTTGGGCGGACGATAACGGAGCGAAACACTCCTCTTCGTTCTCCAGCAAAACAGCGATGACATCGTCAATTTGTTCAATTAGTTCTTCAATCGTTGAAACGTCCATAGCCTCCACCATAACCGAGGCTATTTACACTCACGACAAAATTTACCCAAGAAGTAGTTCTTGATTGCCGTCTGTGATTGGTACGATTACGGCCAAAGCTTGCTGTTCTGGTGTGAGTGTTAGAACAGCAGCTTCTGCAAGCTGGCGGGAGAGTTGTGGGGCGCAAACCGTGATACCGTTGACCTTAACAACAAAACGCGTTAGCGAGATTTCTGTAAGCATGTCAATACTCCTTTTTGATTATTTAGACGGTGTTTTTGGTGGGGTGCCACTTAGAAACGAAAACTCACTCTTTCGAGGCTTTGGTATCGATCTTCCATCAGGAAACACACCAGCATATTCGACGTAATGGCGCCAGGCTTTAAACAACTCATAGTGCTCTGCCGAGACAGAAATGTGTGCTCGCACGAGTTGTTCTATCCGTCGTTGTCGCTTCGCGTCGAAAGCTTTATGTTCCGTTGATCTCCGTTTCTTCGGTTGTTGGTAAGAGTCGCCCCACTGATTCAACAAACTAAAGTATTCGTCCAGTGTATAGCAAAGGTCGGGATTTACGCCTCTTTGTTGTTGGTAAGAGTCGCCCCACTGATTCAACAAACTAAAGTATTCGTCCAGTGTATAGCAAAGGTCGGGATTTACGCCTCTTTTATTAAGAGACCGGCCCGTTGTCGAACTCTTTTTGGTCCTCATATGGAGCCGCAACCTTTCGATAAAACTCAAGCACAGCACAAACTGTTGCACCCACACCATCATTTACACCACGATAGCCACCACCTTTATAGACGTGGTGTAGGATTCGTGAAACAATGTAATTAATGTTGCCTTCCATATTATTGTTTGGATCATCACTTTCGAGTTCTCGAAGTGCGTTTAGAAGTCCTTCAAGATATGGATCGAGTACATCTCGTTTTTCCTGAATGATATAAGGCATCAGGCATCTCCTTTCATAAAATCTTTTTCAACGGTATCCGCGTCAGCAATAATTTCGCTCATTAACTGACGGGACTCATGGTCCCACTGCACGGCCAACCTGAGACGCATTAAATCGGCTTGAATTTCTTGCTGAATGTGCGATAAGAAAAATTCGTATCGATCAGCGTGCTTCTCGTGTGTTGTCTTGACGACATCAACACATCCTTTACAATACATGGGTGTCAGCTTTGAGACAAACTGTAGACCACTCTTTTCAAAAGGTTCACCGCACAGCGAACAGAGGTAGAAGTGGTCAACGTGTCGATTCCCGTAGACATCACGTCTCAAAATACCAGCAGGCAATCGTTCCAGATATGCGTATAATTCATCGAAAGAAGTAAACATTTTTGTTGAATTCGCTCGAATCCAACCTGGAACCTCTTTCCAACTATCGTATCCGTTCACAATGAAATACGGGACATCATAGTCATATGCTTCCTGACACTCACTTTGAGTTCCAGCCCCCCGTCGAGCCGCTTCGTCAAAATACACAACCAACGCATGACTGTGATGTCGAACCAACTCAATGTCCGCTCGAACAATTTGACGACGAATGTTGGATTTGTATTGCAGGAGATCAGTCGTCTCCAAGAACATATACGGATGTCCGAAAGCTGCAGAATATGCTTTGTCGAGTACCGTAATGTCAAGAGGGTAGTATTCCATTTCCTGGAGTCGCCGGGAGCAATCGTCTCGCCAAGCTGCTCCTAGATCTTTTGCATACTGCATACCACCAGAAAGGTAAATGTTTCCACGGGGGAAAAGAGGATGTTCTATCATTTAACAACGGTTCTCCTTATGGGAGAAGTGTACTACAAATCGTTTTTATCAACAACTTCCCGCTGTCTAATTCGAATGGTTTGGGTCATGAAAGCATAAGCATTCCACAATGCTTGGGGTTCATAAAGATTATAGACGGGAATATTATTGAGTGAGGCAAGTGCGATTGCAGAACCAGTCCCACCAGTGCTTGTAGGACTGTAGGTTAGATGGCTTGTGCATCCGTCTTTTGTCCAACACAAGACAAAATCACACGGAGTTAGCAAATCAATTCCTTGAATTTGATGCATGTTGCGAGACACCAAGAGTTTACTTGGTCGTTTCATATTACGATAGTAGGGATGAACCCTAGCGGCAAGATCTCCAGCTTCGGGTAATGGAAGGTGTCCTGTGCGATTCTCAAACCCCTTCCAAGGGATAAAGATTTCTTTATCACCTGGATGACGATCGCACCCGCGTTCAAACGCTTGATCAGCACCCGGAGCACCACCAGACCGCAAAATAAGATCAAGACGAGCTGCCTCCTGGGCAAACTCTTCCATGAGAATTAATACACGATCAGGAGTCTCGCGGCTTCCAATTCCAGCGAAATAAAGTTTCATTTGCCACCTCCAAATTCTATGCGCAATTCCATTAGGATCTTGCCAAGTTCATTGCGTCCTTGTCCGCTACCGGGTGGAGAAATGCCCCAGAAGCAATCGTTCCAGGTATTTCCTTCCTCGAGAATAGCTTCGCCGGTATCAATCAAACGTTGCTTTAATTCAGGATTTTGTTCGAATTTTGCTCGAATAATCTCACGCATCACATCAACCTTGACTGTAGGCCAATCAGTGCGCAAGATAACTTTTTTGCCGAGCCGCTTGACATCACCTGGCTTTGGCGTTCGTGAGATTTCCAATCGAACTTTTGCGTCAAGTGTCTTAGCGGCTTGATAGGCATGTTCGCTTGTTGGCCAAACAATCCCATCCCACACGAATTCCGCGCGGAAGAAATTCGACAAGAAGCGATGCTCACCAAAAAACGTTGTAATTTTCATAATGCTCCTCTGACTACCACCAGGGACAGAGTCCAGAATCAACAAGGCGTAGTGTACCATCTGCCAACAGTTCTTTAAAAATGTCCTCGATATCCATCCAAGGCGTATCTCTCCATACAGCAAGTTCTCGGCGCGACAAATGCCTCTGCTGACAAGAATCATCCTTTCGATCCTTGAGCCAGACGCCCCGTGTTATATCAATAACACGCTCCGCTATCATTAGAAGCGTTGACCAATGCTGTTCTCGATAAAGCAATCTCCGAGATCCAGGCGTTGTATCTTTCTCGTATGTAAGCACATACGTTCGCCGAAATATTGTATAAGTTCCACCTCGTCCGGGACGATGAACGTTGAATTCAAACACAATTTCGTGAAGTTTGTTCGGCATAAATATAACATTCTACACCCTTTTCCAAAGGAGAACAACTATGTTGAACCTGAACGATGTTTGGGACCACCTTAAAGCGCCAGACGCTGCTGGTAAGCTTGAAAAACTCGGAGACGTGCTTCAGTACGTTTTGCCCTGGCTTGCTTTATTCCTTTCAATTTTCTATGCACCCTCAAGTGTGCCAGCAGGCCTATTGCAGATCACGGCGGCTTTCTGGGCTGGTGCCTCCCTCCTAATTGTCGGTATCGCATCAGTAGTCAAAGCTCTATCAAACTTTACGCGATTTGGTGTGCGACCAAACGGTGGGAAAAACAGCTTTCCTAGCGGGCACACAGCAGGTGCGTTTATCGGGCCAACATACCTTCATTTCTTGTTTGGTTTTGATATTCTTGTGGCGTTGATGTATGGATTGGCGATGCTCACGGGTGTAAGCCGTGTTGTTGCAAAGAAACACTGGTGGCGTGATGTCATTGGTGGTGCATTGCTATCAACAAGTCTTATGTACTTCCTAATCAAAGTGTTCTAATATCGTTCCTTGTTGGTCCATATGAACCAAGGACGGATTTGAACGGAAGAAGATTGCTCGTCTGAATTGTCAGGTCGTCTTTAACGATTAGCTGATTATTCAAAACATACTGTGGAGTACCAGACACCTGATCTAGGCACGTGATCACAAGGTGTGGTGTGATGTGGGATCCCGTAAGTTCTCTGGCAATGCTCTCTTTGAGTAGATCCAGATTCAGTGGTGCAAATCGCAGCGATCCTTGATATGCGTTTGTAATGTTTGTCGTATCTTCGATCTTGTCATATATTTTGCCGGGTGCTTCAAACGGTAATGGACCTGCTCCGTGCCGCGTGAGATAGGACCGCGTTGCGAAATATGCATCGACTTTTTGCAAACCAAGCTCATGGGCAATCTTATTGACATTGACCATTCCCGTGCGTGATCTTGTCACGTGAGGAAACCAATAATGAAATTCATCAAGTAGCAATCCTTGTGCACCTTCGAACACGAACGTCTTGAATCGCTTCATGTACGATAGATTGTCAACAGGAAATGTTGCATTAAGTAATTCTTTCCCGAAGAAAAGAAAGTTGTCGATCAATACATCATGCTTAAGATCTGGAATAATCTCGTCTCGACCCAGCAATTGGTGGATACGGGTTTTCACATAGCCATCTCGAATCAGCATCAGTTTTTGACGAAGGGCATTTTGATCGAAGAGATCTGCAACAATTGTTCGATATTCGGGACGTTCATTTCGTGTAATTGTTTCGTTAATACCGACACCACAGCTTCCGTGCCGAGCAGTTCCGCGAGCCATTTCAACCGTTTGGTTAATCATCATATCAAACGGTGTGGTAAGAGCGGCTCGTACATCTAAAACAACAACGGGTCGCACATTCTTCGCAAGAAGCTGGTCTAGTTCACGAAAATACAGGAGAGGATTGACTACGAAAAACTCACTGAGGAATGTTGGTGCTTGACCAAATGTTCCCGAACCAAAATGATGAAAGACGTGGCGCTGGTCGGGCAGAACGACAGTATGTCCAGCCTGTGCTCCGCCATTGAAACGAATGACGACAGGCTTCTCGGCCTTAGAGACAAGGTAATCGGTGATGAGACCTTTGCCCTCATCACCGAAATTACTACCAATGACAGCTTGTGCTTTCACGGATTACTCCGTTGAGATGTGAACCCACTTTTTGTTGTGGTACTTAAAGTTGCACCACGAACAGCCACTAATCTGATCTAGATATGACCAAGTATCGCCTTCCTCAAAAGGGCCGATGGGTGGAACAACATGGCCTTTTTTTGGTCCACTATCATAGAGCCCCCACTGATAACGCGGATCGTTGCGATTTGAGCTGCGATGAAGCTTTCGCTTGACCTTGGTGCCTTTGGGCGCTTTTTTCCAATCCTTAGCAACATATTCGACTTCATCACCATCTTGGATGCTGACGACTGCCTTGTAATACGGATCAAGTTTCCATCCGTGTCCATTAACGATTACGGGTTTGCCCTTGTACAGCAACGGTGTTTTGTTTTTGTACGCGGTGACAATGATCTTTGGTGCATCGGCCATAAAACTATCGTGTAGTTCTTTCATATCCTCTCCTAATCAAACAACGCGTGTTTCACAGTTTTGCGCACTGCTGCATCTTGCCACGAAGCCAACACATCTTCTGGATCAGCTCCCTCTTGTACTTCAATTGCAGAGAGAATCACCTGTGAAATATGTTCATAGTTCGATAGCGGAATTGCACGCTTACCAAGCAGCTGTCGCCATTCACCGACAACGCCAACTGGATCACGCCGCGCAAAGTTGCCCTGCTCGACAATTACGTGAAAGACATTGTACTTCTCTTCCGCCATTGCAAGAAGCTCACTCGCATTATAGCCACGCTGGTCGTCCGATCCAAAAATCGACTTAATGTGTGTCTTTGTGAGACCAACAGGCGGCATTTCATCACCGATTGTGAATAGGTAGCCTTTCTTGCCACGCTTTTCGAAGCAGTCAATTTTCGTTTTGTTCGCCGCAAAATACCATGGCAAGTCGTAGCTCTCTGTGTTGTTGCCCCCACCGTGGCCCTCAACATAAATGTCTTGAAGTTGTTGAGCGATGCGGATATCAGCTTCAAACTGTGATACTTGCAGAGGTGCATCATCACCACGAGCATCACCAATCGCCATAAACATAATGTGTGGATCAACAACAGGCTTACGATCAAGAATTCCCTCAACCAGTGTCCCAAGGCCTTCCTTCGCCATTGTGTGAGCAATGATGCCCATCGAACCCGTGACATCTAAACCTACAATGATTGCATTCGATTCCGGATTGTGTTTGCTGTCACAACTTTCGCGAAGAAGAATCCCTTTTGGATTCAGAGCTTCGTTGATTTGTGTGCTCTTGAAGACTTCCCGAACGTGTGTTGCACTCTTTGCCGTATCGCTGAAAGCACGATAAGTTTCTCGGCTATCTCCATCCCATACTGCGTGTCCCATGATTATTCTCCTTTCGTGTCCTCCGCGACAATATAAGCCTTCGAGGCCTCTTCAACTTGGACAGCAACGTCTTCACTATACAGTGCGACAATAGTGTCCCGTGTCAGAGTGCCCACTGCAAATCGTTGCGCGAGATTATTGATATCTACTTTTGCTGTGTAATCGCTTGCTGGGGCTCCCATGATCTTTCTCCTTAATCTCGGTCAAAATGATTCTTGTTGAATCGTGAATCTGTGCCCGACCCCTTGCCGAGCAGTTGCATCATCAACATTGTTTGCAACATTTGATTCATGTTGTTTCCAGACGCATCACCGCCCGTTGGATTGATTTGCGACATCAGCAACATCGGCAACATCTTTTCCAGATTCAGTCCACTGCCACCACCATCCATCATCATCAGCGGCAGAAGAGCATTCTGCATATTGCCAAGACCAGCAGATCCACCCGGAAGCATGTTGACAAGACTGCGCAGAACCATGACACCACTGTCAAGTCCAAGCATTTGAACTTTCGGCGGAGACCACGACGAATGCGTGCCATCGAGTTTCAGAAGTCGGAACGACTTCTCTTTCTTCTCGATAACCCAACCAAGAATACCACTTGCACCATAAATCAGATCGCCAACATTGACACTGTCAACTGGAGTGCTTTGTGCAAAAGCAGGCATCTCCATACCGAACTGGTCAAACAAGTTGATGACGACTTGAGGGGCGTCACCCGAAAGATCAAGGGTGGCAATGCCATCCTTGCTTCGAACCCCAACACGACCACTCATCAAATCCCACACAACCCCGTCAACACGACGGAAGAAGCGATTCATCAGTTTGTCACTACCTAGAAGGTTGTTCATAACTTTCTCCTTTACTCATTGGCCTTCGCACGCACTTCGGCGAAGTTCCATTCCTTCAAAATTTTCCCATTTTCGAACACGGTAATCAACTCATCCTTCACCCCATGTGTGGATGGTCCTTCAACTAGCAGACTACTATAGTGGAAACCTTCCGCAGGGTCTTTGTACAGCGTAATACGACCTCGCTTCGATTTCTTCCCCTTGTCTGTAGCCGGATCTTTGTATACATCGTGCCACACACCGTCGATGTTGATTGAGCTGGCTTTCATTGCAAACTTCAGCGTGTCGCGATCAACTTTTTGCAGGAGACCCGCACCGCAACCGAATGCAATGTTGTCAGCAGACCAGCCATGACGTTTGTAGCTCTCAAGGATCTTCTCAACTTCTTCTCCAGTAATGCCATCGCCTTGGATCAGGCGTACTGACGGATGCAGGACCTTGTAACCTTTGCTGTTGACGGTGTAGCCGAATGCATCACCGAGAAGCTCGACGCACTTGAGAGTCACTTCGACTGGATCTCCACTGTCAGGACGAACAACCAACGTTCCGCCCTTCTTGAGGACTTTGTCTTTCAGTTTCCGGCCCCAGATTTCAGTGATTGCATGATAGATATCGTAGCTGTCGCTAACGCACGCATACAGGTTGCCATCGCCACCATATTGGTCAACCATGTTTTCCATAGCTTTCCATTCACCGTCTCGACCGCCCCACGACGTCATTGTTGAATGTTCAGCGGCAGGAATACTGTAGCCAACAGGCTCATCAGCGTTGTAATACTCCATCGCAAACAGAGCACCTGCGACAGTGTCTGTTCCCATGAAGTTGACAAGGTGAGCAGCACCACCGATTCCGGCTTGTTCGAAAACAGTTGCGCCGCGTGCACCAAAGTCGTGGAATTTGAAATTGATCAGTTCAGGCGTCCCCGTTTCTTCGAGATACCTCTTGATAGTTTCTTTGACGTGATAGCTGTTGGTAGCGACCGTTGTTGGATACCACACAGCTCTGATCAGCATTGTCTCAATGTATGAAACGAGCCAGTAGCACTTTTCGTCAGTTGCCTCAACTGTCGCGAGGACATTGTGAGTAGGAACGATCGTCCCTTCTTGGACAGCACGAATACGAACAGGCAGGTAGCCGTTGTGCTCTTTGAGAATGTACTCCCAACCTGGTCGATTGAACGGCTCGCCATGAGCCTTCCAAAACTTTTCAGCCTGGTCAATCACCTCTTGTGTGATTGGCTTGGTGAGGTACTCTTTCAGAAGATACTGGAGACCGAAGAACACGGTCTTGGGCCATTTGCCGCCTCGGCTTTCAATGTACGAATACACATTGCGCGTACCAGGAGGGTACTGGAGCCAATGTGAGGCTTTATAGCTGTCGGTGTTGAGAATAAGGTTAGAAATCAGATTACTACGCATGACAAAGCTCCTTTGCCAAAATGCCCAAACAGTCTATCTGTTTGGTAAATCAAACAACTCTTTACTACAATCTCGCGGATACTCCATCCGCGTACATTCAACTTACAGGGTTTACACCTGCTTGTCAACAGTATTTAGTCTAATCATGTTTTCAATTTTCCCTCACGTCTTCGTCATCGCCTGTTTGGACATAACCCTCAAACCACGGGTCAGGCCAAAGGTCTGGACTCCCATCATCATCACGTGGAAGAAAATGACGAAGTTCTTGATGTTTCTCTTCCGGAAGCCATAAAAAATGTGGCCACCTCATCCAGTGAAATGTCGAGCTTCGACACCACCTAACAACGAGATAGCCACCCTTTTCGTCCCAACGACGTAATGCCCACGTCAAGCAATTGTCCAGCCGGGGTTGTTTGGTGAGGCCACGGACAATCGTAGTCGCAATCCAAGCGACTAGCCATAATGTCCCCCAAAACACAAGCCGGACCAGGGAATTCATTTCACGTCCTTACCCCACTTTTGACTGAACAAACGCCTTTACCATTTCCCATACTTTCATCCAAAATGGTGAGAAAACGGCACCAACTGCGATACCCACTACAAGCGCTACTAGATCCATGTTATTCTCCTTTCAAAAGAGTTATCAATGCAACCATCGCTGTCGCTGCTGCTTCGCCTTGGTGGCGATTTGATGCAGCTCATGATGTTGTTGCAAGAGGCCTTGCAGCTTGTGCATCAAGCCAGCAAGATCTTCTGGAGATAGATTGTATAGTAGTCTATAGTATTCTTCGTCTTGAATTTCATCGGGATTTACACCTGTGTATCGTTTGAACACAGATGACGTTAGTTCGTCGCCCTTTGCAGCAAAGGACAAGAACGTCATCATTTGATCAATCTGGTTGACAAACTCGCTTTTGTCAACCATGTCTTCCGTAAGAATATCAAGTAGCTTCATAGTCTGTCAACTCGTTCTGAACGAAATAACGTGTCTTTCTGTATTTATTCATTAACTCATATGCTTTTCGATAAGCTGACAGGTCTGTGTGAACAGTTTTCAGTAATGCGCTTATTTCGTCAAAACGCGGTTCGGTTTTAATCGTTGCCACTCCTCTTCGATAATGAATAAGATTCTTCGCAGCGACAATGCGTGAGGCGAGATGAAATGGGAAATCGTTTGACTGAATGTGAGACTGACGTATTGCCTTACCGTGCAGTTTATAATGCTGCGAATCAATCTCAAATACCAATAATGGACGATCAGATGCAAAACGCAATTCGGGCTCGCGCACGAATCGAACATTGGCAACATTTTCAGCATACAAATCAGCTATTTGGTCGATTGCATACTTTAACCGCTTGTGCAAGAATCCTAACCGTTCTTCAAGTCGTTGTTCTTGTTGTGTGAAATAGTCAAGAACGAGTTTGCTATCCATTAGCGACCTCCAAGATAGGTCCGCGATGTGTAGAGATGCTCCATAACAGCAAGATAGTCTTTCAGACTAATTTGTTGATGTCGGATAAGTTCGTAAACGAAAGCAAGACGATCTTCATACGAATGAAAGGTATGGAGCTGCTGCATGATCGCGAGAACGCGGTCTCGACGTCCCTCAAGAACAAAAGAAATCATTCCTTCCACCACTCTTCGTCTTCAACCGACAAAGCCGAATCAAAGCCCTGCCGTTTACATTGTGAAAGCTTCTCGAGATAACCATTGGAGCGCAGATACTTGAATACAAGATTTTCGACACAAAACTCACCACCCTTTGCAAGTCCTGCTCGACGATAGATGCGTAGTTTGTCAAGCATCTCTTCAGCACGCTTTGGATTACAGTTGTGGTCGGTCATGTCGTTGATACGATTTGCGAGCGAAGCTGCTTTTGTACGAACGTCAACAGTATGAATAGTTGGTTGTTCGTGTTTTGGCTCGGTAGCCCACTGTTCTTCTTTCAACGAATACATGCCGGTGGAAACGTGTGGCTCGTGAACATCTTGTACATAGACTTCAATAGGCTTACCGTGAATCTTGATGTCGTGTTGTTCACTCCAAAGACGCTGCTTGGCTTGAAGATATTCAGGAGTTATATCACCGTATCGACGTGTGGCTTGAGCGACATCGACAACAATGTGGAGGTCAATATCACTATCGTCCGTCCAGTTGTAGTTTGCATTACTTCCAGTGAACAGAGCGTCAATGATTTCCATTGATGGCATCTTGAGATTCTTCAAGAATTGTTCCGCGATTTCCCATAGTGCCTTACGGACATCTGTTTTCAATCGAAACTCATCTTCGTATTCATCCCACAGAGTTGGGTTGAGCTTCTCGTGGTATTGTGGATCTAGTTCAATATCGGACGGTTCAATATCTTCTTCGATGCAGTACGTTGCATATCGAGACAGGACGTGCTCAAATATTTGAAGTAGTGTTGGTGTTCCAGCAACAATAAGCCGCTTTGTTTGTTTTGTAATCGTTGGAAGGTCTTCGGTAATCAGCAGAATACCGTCTTGACGAACGTCGTCGGCCCAGCAGTAGCCGCGCTCGACTGTAAACCGTTCGGATTCGGTAATTAAATTCTCACAGCGTAAAGCTTCAAGAAACGTTCCGAACCGTTCATGGAATTTGACATTCGAGTAAGCCTTCTCGCGACTTACAAGTTGAAGGCGACTACCTTCGAGTTGTTGGAGGAATTTCATCGGTTTTTCCTTTGTGGCTCGTATTTATCGGTTTCTTTTTTAGGTCTTGAACAACAATTGCAAGGAATAAACGGACGAAATGTGGGTGGGTTTCTAGAATTTCTCGAGAAACTTTTGCGTAGCCCTTGAATGCATACGTCGCTCCCGTCTCGCGAAAAATCAAATGTTTCGTTCGTCGATCATACCCAATTAGCAAAAGTACATGATGGCCCGCTCTGGTGGCGGGCTGATTATGTATTCGGCGGGAGTCTTTAAAGTCAACAATTCCCTGACGTTGTTTTCGAGTGGACCACCCGCCGGCGGCGTCCCGATCAAGATCACTGAGGTGGTAAGAGAGCGCATCATGAATGTTCGTAAAAGCAATCACGGGTTGTCCACTCTGCACTGCATCGATCGCTTGTTGAACCGTCGAGTATGTTTGCACACCAACACGAAACCGATACCGAACACCATCATGATCGACGGGTGTTCGGTTTACGTTATCAATAATCTCTGCAAGCTTGTGGCCGTAAAATCCCTTTGCGGGAACATTAAGAGCATCGGCAATAATTTGTCGGGGGACATTAGTAAGACCACTAATCGTATACACGACTTGTTTGTACAAGCATGCATATTCGACCATGTCGAGACGAAAGTCTTTTTCAACAAAACTCGGAAGGACAACAAGTGTACCTCGTTTGTTGATATGAACGGGTGCAGTGAGCACTTCAAGAAGTCGCATTTATCTCCCTCATTTCAAGAGGGTATTTATCGTAGTCCCCGTAAGCAGGATTCTGTTTTAGTTCATCATTCATCTGCGCCCCGACCCGGTAGCTCGTCGGTGCCAAGTCATTGCTACCTGTTTGGGTTGCTGACAGTCAAGTTGAGGTGTTAACGAGTTTCCTCGCCCACAGAGCTTGAACATTTGCCCGTGTCAGTCCTGACTTTCCTCTATGCAACGAATGCACAGCGATGAACCAGGACTACGATTTCAATATGATACCCTATTATTTACAGTTTGACAACTACGTTCCATGATAGAGTTTGAGTATTGCTCGTCGTTCTTCATCGCTGAGATCCTCGAACGTAGCATCGAATGGGCTTTTTTTCGGACGGTCGTCTGTAATCAAACGCTGGGCTGTCTCAAAGATTCGTTCCTTGAGCTTGTATTTCGTGTTGTTATGAAACCAAACAAGATAGCTCGGATTCTCGGTCAGAACACAGAACACAGTCGTGCCCTTGTACTTGCCGCTCGGGAGCTCATCGGCAAGATCAAGAACTTGAAATTTCTTCGCCAGGCTGGCTAGCGTTTTGCTCTTTGGCATAGGCAGTGGTCAAATCAGCTCGAAGTTGATCAAGAAAATTACAAGCACTCATGCAAACCCAATCTTGTTCCAGAAAAGGAATGACGAATTGAAGCGAAGCGATGTATGCACTCGCTTGATCGGCCGGAAGGGTGATGGTGATTGATTTCATCTCCCTAGTGTAAATGAAAAAGAAAGGGGCCACAAGCCCCTTTCTTAGACAGCGGCAGAATGCACCAAAAAGTGCAGCAATCCAACAAGAAAGACAATAGTTGCCAGGTACCACAAAAGTGGTTTGATATTTTTCCACATGGCTTTACTCGATTGTCAGTTTGGTCGTTGTTGGCTCTACAGCTGGCGTGCGTTCGATAACAATTGACAGGATACCGTCAGCGAACTTAACGTTCTTGACTTTATCACCATCAAGCAGCTGCATTCGATTTTCGAACTGACGTGTTGCAATTCCTCGGAATAGATAGTCGGCGTCTTGGGTACCCGGTCGCACCGGTTTGTCGCCAGCAACTTTCAACACATTGTTCGAATCAACTTCGACCGATAAGTCATCACGCTTGAAACCAGCAACGGCGAAAGCAAGCTCGTAGCCTGTGTCAGTTTTTACAATGTTGCGAGGAGGAAAGTTCGAATGTCGAACGCCAAGGGGGAATTGCTGTTCGAATTCATCGAACATTCTTTCGGCGTCAAGCCAGACGTTGTTTGCTTCAGTCAAAAGGTCTTCAACACCTTTGAACACTTCAGCTTTTGAGGCATTCCACGAAGGGAATTTAGGTAGTTTGAGCGTCATGTTTATTCTCCAATGAGCAATAAAATTTAAAGCGTACCCTCACAATGAGCGATACACAATCATTATATATGAAACGAGGCGGGAAGTCCATTTTTGCTTTTTAGATAATCGACTTTCGCCCTACAGCGAGTAAGCACATCGAGAGTGGCAAAAATTTCATCGAACATTCGGCGCAATTCTTCTTCGAGGGGAAAACCGGAATACGTCGTGCAGTCAAAATTCTTTGGTACCTCAGCAAGATGCTCGTGGATTGGACAGGAACCTGTCCCTTGACTTCCTCTCGGCCAATTATACTTCCTCCATTCGGCCTGGACCTGCTTGAGATCAGTTGCACGATTGTAGTAATGTCGGAGCCGTTTCTGTGCTAGATTGTACATTTCTATTAGTGCCGCAACGTCTCCAATGTGTTTCACGCAGGAAGTCCGACGGCCCCACCTATCGTCTTCATCAAACCAGGTTTCGGTGTTTGCATAGCTCATGCACAAATCTTACATTGCTTGGTCGTAAAGGGTCAACAGGTCTTTGGGAATATTAGCGAATGTGGTCAGGGAGAGAAAACTGCCGGGCATTGCACGGACAATTTTCAAGTTGTTGTGCGGTTCCTTGCCGGGAGTATACCAACGGCGAAGATGGGAAACGGCTCTGTACAGCATGATATACGCATTAGCGCTAGGAATGTAATAGTTGAGATCAATTGGAAGATCGTAGCAAAGAATCTTTTCAACCGTTCGTTCTTCGCAATCTAGTTCGATCTGTTGAATCTTTGAGACACATGACGAAATCGTACGAGGTTTGTATTTCTTGCCAGCAATCCAGTCATCAAACATATTCAACGCATCGCTGTTATAATAATCCATTTTGTTCCAGAGTGGCTTGTTTTGAAGGAATTGATCGAGATGGCAGCTTTCATGACATAGAACACCGATCCATGCGTAAAGTGGTTGTAGGGAGCCGCATGCAACGGAGAGGAACTTGCCGTCTCCCTCCAGGTATCCCTCGACAGGCATAGTCTCCGCAACATCGCTGTATAGGGTATCTGCATTGAGGAGTCGAACGGCACAGCCATTCTCGTTAGCATACGTGATTGTATCCTCAACGAACGACCGGCAACGCTTGGGAAGCTTTTTGACGTCAATTTCGATATTATTGCGCACCGCCTGCTCTCCCAGACGGTGGAAAAAGTTGGTGCTGGCTGAAGGACTCGAACCCTCGACCTCCTGATTGTTCAATGTCCTCAAAAAAGACATTCAACAAATCAGGAGCTCTACCAACTGAGCTAAGCCAGCCCTAATCCTGTTCCCATGACAACTGGCTAGTCTCACCGTCTCTATTTGTAAGTCTATTTATTTGGCCGGTTTTAGACGTGAAAAGTTGCGCTAAAAACAACGTCCAAGCGCCTGTATCTGGAAACAATCGGGTCAAATTCTCCACACCCCAGAACTCTCCAGCATCAAAGCATATTCGATGCTCCCAAGTTATCTGGTTGCAGTCAACGACCGTGATTGTCCACCAAATTTCCATGAGATTGACCAGTTGAAAGAGGGTATTTTACGGCAATGGCTCTTTGCTGACAACGCTTGAGTGTTTCTGTGCGCTCGTGCTCAGTCATCGTTGGCCATTGAGCAATCTCATCGGCTGTACGAAAACAGCCTGTGCAGGTCCAAGTGTTTTTATCATAAGTGCAAATGTTGATGCAAGGGCTCGTAATCATCTTGGCCTGACCTATACCAGTTATGAACGCTATTATACCACGTAGTGAAAGGAACGTATTCGGCTTTTTCGACCTTATCTTTATGGCGCAGCAACTCTTCGGCACCCAGAGGATGTCCGCTACCCGTATTGAACAACGCATCAATTGCTTTTTCGCCCGACGTGCTTTGTTTCTGAATTCTATCGAGACGGGCGTAATAATTCTCAATCGAAGGAACGTCAATCAATCGTATGACAACATCTCCCTCGTCGTCCCATATAAAAATTCCTGGTCCTTTGCGTGTGGCAAGTGGTCGAGTATCGTAGTCCGCTTTTCCGGGATACATCATTGTACGGAATGCTTGCAGAGCATCTGTAGCTTCTGCCATTGGTTCTTCGTCCTTCAAATAGTCAACAACATAGCGGACGAATTTGCGATAAACAGGATGGTTGGGTGAGAACGTTTTCCGATATTGATAGACAGCTGGGGAAAAGCTTAGCAGTGAAGGTTCGGCGAGCATGGACGGGTCTTGCATTAAACGGATCAAAGCACGACGTGATACACCGTTGAGCATAAGTTGTTGCGCGGCTTCTCGAGCATATGCCATGATCTCTCGTGGATCACCATAGTATTTTTGTTGATCTCCTTTCGAAGAGGTTGGTTTTGGAATCGCGAGAGGATTCTTTGCTCGCCCTCGACGATGTTGTTCACGATGAACTAACTCGTGGTCAATTGTATGAATGATTTCAATAACAGCGTTGTGCCAAGATTCTTTCGATTTCATCAAGCGGCCCAGCTCTCGAGAAAGCAAAACTTCAATTCCCATTGGTTGTCCCGTGAACTTATTGTACATATACGATCCACCACCACCAACGAGACCGAGAACGCGACGAGCCTTAATGCGTATACTACTTTCAGGTGGTAGTGCCCGAAATTCAATGCCATACTTCTTTGCAAAGGGAGCATTGTTTAGAATAGAAAGGATACGAGCTGTATTCCAGAGTGACGAAAGGCGACTCAGCAAGCCACGACTTATCACTTGATCACGAAGATCGAGCAGTCCAGTCATAATCTCTGAGGTTGCCTCAGGCTTGATTACTGCTTCTGCTAAGATCTCACTCAGTTTCATTGGTACCTCGTAGAGGAATCGGACCTCTTCATGCTGGTTTAGGAAACCTGCCGCCAGAATCCACTGGACGAGGTCTAGTATTTAGTGATGTTTTTTGTATTCGGGGTGTAGGCGCCAATACAGCTTTTTCATCTTGCTGTGCTTGTATGATTGCCAGCGAGTATGCCCGAATTTGCAGTACCTCTTGAAGTGGTACTGACCAACGAACGGAAGGTGGCCTCGCTCGCGACGATGGCCAAGGTGATACGGTGTTGACACGTCAAACTTGATCCAAGGCCGGTCTTGCCAGCGCTGGATCATCTCGTTGATAAAGCGATAACCGAAATTAGGCATTCCGCTCCAGCTCCTCACGAATCTTTGTTGGAACGCCACCGACGCTGTGGAGCCACTCACCTTTGAAACCGCGTGTAATGTACCGATCCTGTCCCCAACAGAAAATGATTGGCTGTTGTTTAAACAGAGCTTTGATGCGCCACCAAAGGCTGGGTTCAATGAGTACTGTTGACCAAGCGGCCTGATCAAACACAAAAGGTTTATCTTGTTGCGGCATATTACCAGCTCTCGTAATCGGTTAGATTGATTTCTGCTTGTGTGCCGGAATGGTAAACAGCAACGATTGTCCCGATACCAGTTGGCGTGAATTTATAGGTCAGATGACCGCCTATAGCGCCATAGTAAGGAAACTGACCATCTAGCGTCATTTCCTCGAATTCTACAGGCGTCCACGTTCGGCGTTGATATTCTAGAACGATCTTATCTTGCTCTGCGTTCCATGCGTCAAGTCGCTGCTTCTGTTTCTCGTCTAAGTCAAACATATGGTCTCCTATAATATGGCGGAAGTGGTAGGATTCGAACCCACGGATCGCTCATCACGATCACTTGTTTTCAAGACAAGCGCAATCAGCCGCTCTGCCACACTTCCATTCTAACAACAATAATCTGGATGTTGATAAACGTATGTATACTCTTTCTCTTCTGCTTTTGCCTCGACAACAGGGCGAATAATGGATTGCCCAGTTAACACACACCACACCTTTTCAATAATTCGCAGTGTTCCGTCTTTTGCAGTGGACGGATCATAGAAAGGATTGTTTGACTCCCACATACGATATGTCGTACGAATCCACTGACCGAACGTATCATCGAGTTTGCAAAGTTCTTCCGCAGGCTTCCCCCGCAACAAGTCTTTGTCAGTTTTGGTGAGATTATATCGAAGAAGATGAGCAACGATCTCATCTTCGTTCATATACATCAATACTGGTACAGGATCTTCCACTCACACTCTCCAACATAAGTCTCCCGAGAGGGATTCGAACCCTCACATTTCACCTTTTAAGGGTGTTGCGACTGCCGATTGCGCCACCGGGAGATGCTATTTCTGTTGCAAAACATTCCTGATTACATTCAGGTTGTCAGCAACCGCTCCAAATACATATGCAAACAATGTAGCTACTGCTGTGCCAAACGACCACGCGAGAGCTGATGTATGCAAACTATTTGCTGGATCACCCCATCCTACCACATAACCGATGGTAAGAGCACAAAACACAAGGGTAATCACAACAAGACGTTTACGTTGACGACGCGTTGGAAGGGGTAAACCATTGACAATAACAAGATCGTCAGTTCCGTTGCTCATGCTTGCTCAACCAATTCACCAACTGCATCAAACGGATATGGCTTGCCGGTTTCATCAACAATGAGCTGATCGTTAATCATAGCGGCAAAATATTTTCCGTGGCCCACTGCTCGACCAGAATAAAGGCAAGGGATAACTCTCTTCCCATCCAACATGCGAACTCGAAGGCCAACCGTCTTCTTCTGCCCTGTTTTTGCACCAGCCATTAGACGTGATCCGGATTAACTTGCAGAATGCTTGGGGCGTAAGCTTGAATCGAGCCGTTTGTTGCCGAAGCAACAACTGTCTCATTGACAGGAATCGTTGTGAAGCCAGCACTAAATGTCGAACCACCATCCTTGACAGAATACGTTCCGTCATTGCTCGTTGAACCGTCGACCGTAAAGCGATAACCAGCATTGAAATCACGAGCAAAGTCGCCCGCGATAAGGAATGCACCAGTTCCAGCAGTTCCAGCGGTTTCGCTGGTAATAGCATGGAGAGCAATAAAAGATGCAATGGCTCCTCGGAACATTACTTGTTCAAGATCACCACTTCCTGAATTAACATACGGGACACCCAACGGCGCAAAACCAAGGGCGATATTGGCTGCAACAGCGGCATCAAAAGCTGGGCCAGGTGCGCCTATAATAAGATCGTATTCTGGTGAAGAGACGGTTGCCATAACATACCTCCTAATTAGAGAAGGTATTTATGAGATTGAGTGGCCAAGGTGGGACTCGAACCCACACACCTTTCGGTACGAGTTTTTGAGACTCGCGCGGCTGCCGATTACGCCACTTGGCCAGTTGTTGGCAATAGAGGACTCGGACCTCTAACCTCCTGCGTGTCGAGCGGGCGCTCTGCCTTTGAGCTAATCGCCAATTGGCGCCTCCAGAGAGATTCGAACTCCCGGCGTCCTGTTTCGAAGACAGGCACTCTGTCCACTGAGCTATGGAGGCGTAACCATTCTTTATTTACACTGTACCGCGTACACGGGTCGAACGTGTAACCTTCGGTTTCGTAGACCGATACTCTATCCATTGAGCTAACGCGGCAATACCATCATTCGCCAATAAACAACTTCTTCGAGTAATGTGCACTCAAGTGGTGTCATAGAGGTCTCCTAGACGATTTACACTCGTAGTATTGAGATTGTTTTCTGGTTTTGGCTGAATCATCATAGCGGCTTCGCAAGACTCTTTGCTTGAAAACGGTCCACAGCCTTAAACTCTGCCAATGCCCGGTACACGACACGCTGGTCATCAAGAACATCCAAACTGTTTCCATATTTCACCTATCTTTCAAACTAAACATTGTTTCCGTTGGGCGAATTTCAACGCGAACTTCTTGCTCTTTTTTGGAACGTTGTTCAATTCTAATGCTTCGTCTAATCGCTTGAAGTCATCCCAATCGCCAGCGATTCTCAACCGATCAAGAAACACATAGCCACCCACTGCTGTATGCCACACAACACCACGATCTGGATACTTGACAATCAAATAACAATCATCAGCATCTTCACCATAGCCAATTAGACGAGCAAGATCAAAGACCATGAGCACTGGCTCATTGAAATGTTCACGGCACATTTTTTCGATCTTAGTCATAATTTCTCCTTGGCGGAAGAGGTGGGATTCGAACCCACGGGGCAGGAGAACCCACCAGCTCCTAGGCTGGCGCGGCTGCCATTACGCCACCCGGGCATGATACTACTGTGTGCTCTTTAAACAAATCTTCCCACGTATTAGATTAAATGTCAAAGGGACACCATCTCTGATGACCTCAACCCTGACGGGGGTTCCAACTTCTCCTCGAATCTCACTCAGAGAAATTCCCTTGAGGAGATCTCCTGCTCGAATGCCTGCTCGTTCAGCAGGGTAGTATTTGTGTGCTTCGAGCACGATTAATGTTAGATCAACACCCATCAGAGATATTCCGATACCACCAAACGATGGTTCACACTTTGTGAGGTCTTCTTGAAACTTTTCGTAAGCAAGTTGCTCACCACTCTTTTTCGGGGGAGGGACAACTGTAATCTCTAGAGGTCGATGGATGTCTTGTATACTGCGATTATCGAACGACTTACCGCGGTTCTCCTTCGCCTGAATTTTTTCTTTCGATTCACCTTCACCGGGTCCACCACCCGAAAACAGCCACAACACCATCAAGTGAAGGAACACACTTGCTACAAATGAGCGTTTAATCATCTTTCACACTCGCAAGAATAGGAAATGTTAGCTTGTTGCCGGCAAGAATCGCATCGTTATACAACCGTATACTACCGAGATAACAATCACCGTCCTCTGAATACTGCTGCGCAATACTTCTAAACAAATCATTATACGTTGCATCAGCCAAGTACATGAGGCGAACGTGTTTTTCGCTATCCTTTACGAAAAAATAAAGATAAGGACGGCTATTCTGCTTGTTGGCAGCTATAATCTGCACGGTAAATAACTCACCAACACGTGTAAGTTCCATTAGATCGGCTCTCGCAATAATCCCTGTCGACGAAGCTCTTCGCGTTTATCTTGAAGTTGATCCTTCGTAAAGAATCGGATTTCACCGTTCTGTTTCGTTATTCTTATTTTTCCATCACCAAGTTCTGTCCAACAGAAAATACCATGAAATACATATGCCACACCATCATCGCTTACGATTGCTCCACTTTGTTGCTCTTTGATTTCTTCACTTTGACATTTTGCATTACCGAATAGCCATCGTTCCTTGCCGTTTTCATGCACGAAAATGGCTACGTTTGGTAATGCAAAAGCAAATGATGCTGCAAAAGATAGCAACGTAATGAAGAATAATGCTGGCGCAAGCCGCAAGGGATGTAATCTATCGATAAGTTTCATATGATCCTCCTGGTTGGAGATGAGGGGCTCGAACCCCCGACATCCGCCTTGTAGGGGCGGCGCTCTACCAACTGAGCTAATCTCCAGCACGTTTTAATAACAAGTACATTGCAATAAGAACAAAAATCGTCGCGACAGCCCAACCAACAATCACTCCGAAGAAACCAGCAACAATCTTTGGCAATATTGCTTCGGTTAATACAACCAACGTATAAGCAATCCCTGTTAAAACCGTCCATCGGCGGATATAAGTCGGCAAATAGTTTGCCATACTCATATTATGCCTATATGCGGCAGCACGTTCAAGGGAAGTGCCTTTGTTGGCATCCTTGAACATCCATTCAGGCCACAAGTATTTCACGTAGAGATTATTGCCAATGTCCATAGTGGACCTATTTATTTCTACTCCCCTAGATGGACGTCTGCGACTTTAGTCGCTTCATCAACATCTCCCAGCCCTTCTCATCTTTCGAAAGTTTCTGAAGTTCATCCATTGTCATTTCAGTCTTGAACCAGAATCCCTTCTGCATTTCGGCTTCACGTTCTTCTGGCTGCCAAATAATGAAACCCGCATAGAATGATGTCGTTGCAGCACCTTCGGCGATCAGAGCATCGACAGCATCAACTGACATCACCATGTGGTATCCAGTTCCACCAACGGGTATCGTCGCCTTTGCGCCTTTTGTGTCCTTCGCAAGCGCCCAAACAGTCGTCGTGTTCACTGGGCCACCGAGCCAAACGGGTGCATTAAGTTTCTTACTTGGTTCGTCGGTAGGAAACAGTTCACCCAACCTCGTTTGTTTTCGTCCCGTCAGTGTTGCTGGACGATTAATGATGAAACCGATCTCAACACCAATATCACCGGCGACAACAATGACCGTCTTTTGATAGAATTCTCCTAGATCCGGTTTTGCAACAAGCACGGTCAATTTATCTTGTGCAACTGCAGTTCCAATGAACATTGTAAGAGCTACTGCCAGGGCGGCTAAAGCTTTCATATATTTCTCCTATCTTTTTGGCACACGGGCCACGTAGTCGTACGTTCGACCAATTGTGATGTGAAAACGCCACCCTCGAGGAAGTCCAAACTCGGCACGAATCTGATTGAGCAATGGGGCCTCTACATCTATCCAATAATACACTCCTCCATCCTTGTCAGGTTCACAACGGATATGTCCGTGTTCGTATTGGAAATTAACAGTCTGCCCCTGATACTTTCGCCATAGTTGGGGGTTTGAAGCACAAGCGTACTCACCACGAATGATTGAGATGTGTGCATCCCAAGCTGGTTTTTGAAGGTAGATGTGTTTCTCCCGCTGAAGCCACCAGCGATAATAACGGGTAATCTCTTTGTCGACATCAACGATACACCACCAGTCGGTGCGACTTTTCATGTCGCCACGCCAAGGGTCATAAGCAATGACCCCACTTCCACTGTGGTAGTACATGACACAATCCTTATTGGAGCGGGTAGAGGGATTCGAACCCTCCTCCTCTGCTTGGAAGGCAGAGATAATAGCCACTATACGACACCCGCAGTTAAAAAATTAGTCTCTCTTCTCTGCAATTAGTTGCAGCGGATGCTCGTGAGCCGTTGCATAACTATTTGCTTGCTGCACTTTTGTTTCAGCGACATCTTTCGGATACGTTCCAATGACGCCTTTGCCCGAACGATGCACGGTGATCATCAGAGCAATCCCACGTTGGAGATCGTAGCTGAAAAACTTTTGAAGCACTTCAACAACGAACTCAGCCGGTGTGAAATCGTCGTTATAGATCACGACGTCATACATCGGCGGCTGCTTGGTCTTTGTATCTTCTTTTTCGAGGTCGATCGTGCCTGGACGATCAATGACCGTACCACCGCCACCGTCGCGGTCGATTTCATTGAGCTTGATTGCTTCGATTCCCGTGGGCGGCCACTGCGTGCCTGACGGACCTGGTCGTGCAGGTGAACTTTTCCAACGTTTTGCCGTAATCATCTATATCTCCAAAAAGGGTATTTAGAATACCCCACCATACCCTAAAGGGGCTTTGAGGGCAACTACTGTCGGTTGTGGACAGCAGCAATGTAATTAACAAGCCGTCGTGCTGTCGGTTCGTGCAGTACGGCAAACACCAACAGCAGCGAACCTAGCGGAATGAATGGAGTCAACAGATCGACAATGAACAATAAGATCATTCCAAAAATGAGTCGCACAATTCCTCCAAATAGTGGAGACGTGTAAGGGAATCGAACCCTTTTAGAACAGCTTTGCAGGCTGACGCATGTCCAATCTGCCACCACGTCGTGCTTACAACTATCTTATTTTTTGGAGCCCTTTTCAAGTGCCTCTCGTTTGAGACGCTCCTTTCGAAGGTGATTCATGATTTCCATCTTTGTCAAAGGCTTCTTGACACGCGGTGCAGGTTTTTTCGTATTACCAAATAATCGATCAAGCAACTTTCTGATATGTTCCATGGCATGCACCTCCTCAGAAATCATTGCTTGTATTTAGTGGCAGGGATGCAAGGAATCGAGCCTTGGCCTACTGGGTCAGAACCAGCAATGCTACCATTACACCACATCCCAATTGTTATTGCTCTTGCTTTGCTTTTTCAATTGTTTGCAACTGCTTGCGAATATAACGCATGAACAGCAGAGCCTTATCTTCCGCAAGAAAGATAGCGTTCCCAACGTCTTCGATAGGAACGGGAAACTCAAAGCCAGTTTCCGTCTTGTACCACAGTTCCTTCTCACGATAGAAAATGAAGTGAACCTTTTTATTGTCAATCACCATGTCTTTCAATGTTGGATTCGGCATTGATTTCTCCTAATGACAACATTATACCTGACGAATTACATTTTCGCTAGTTGCTCACGCAGTTCTTGAATCCTCCGCGTATACTCAGGAACATTGATTTCCGTCGTTGCAGATGACTTCTTTGTCAGTGCAGTTGTCAGTTCTTGTTCAAGTTGGGTCAGTCTCTCTTGAAGCCTTTGCTTCTTCTTTTCATCTTTCTTGGACATACTAATCTCCTATGGCTACCCCGGCTGGATTCGAACCAACACCGACTTGCTTCAAAGGCAAGCATGCTAACCATTACACCACGAGGCAATTGTTAAATATTAATCAACAGAGTTTAAAACGGTTTGGCATCTTTGTTGACTGCTGTCTTACCACTAGACGATAAAGAGAGAATCGAACTCCCGTTCGCAGTTTGGAATGAAGAACTCCATACCTACGCAGCTGTTGGTCAGAGTGGTTGGATTCGAACCAACGGTCTTCGCGCTCCGGACGCGACGGATTAAGCCAGGCTTTCCTACACTCTGAAATGGTTGCAGGGGTCGGAATTGAACCGACGTGAACTGGCGTATGAAACCAGTCGAGGAAATCCAGCACCTTCCCTGCGTTTGTTTAGTGAAACTGCTCTTCTTCGGTCGAACCTTTCAACGCAGTTGTTGAGGACATGCGCGACTGGATCACCTGCGTGATCTCATCAAAATAACTCGTCCCAACTTCGCGCTGATGCTTCACAGCAGTGAAGCCAACCGCAGCAGCCTTAAATTCTTTCTCTTGAAGCTCGACAAACGCTGACATATTGTGTCGAGCATATCCATGTGCAAGGTCAAACATCGAGTAGTTCAACGCATGGAATCCTGCCAGCGTAATGAATTGGAACTTGTATCCCATCGCTCCAAGCTCGTGCTGGAATTTTGCAATCGTTGCGTCGTCAAGATTCTTTTTCCAGTTAAACGATGGCGAACAATTGTACGCCAACATCTTAGTTGGATTTTCACGCAGCACCGCTTCCGCAAATTTCTTCGCGAACTCGAGATCAGGTTTTCCCGTCTCACACCACACAAGATCTGCATACGGTGCATAAGCAAGACCGCGCGAGATAGCTTGTTCGAGACCGTTTCGCACACGATAGAAACCTTCAACAGTTCGTTCACCTGTCAAGAATGGTTTGTCATTTTCGTCGACATCGTTTGTAATCAAGTTCGCCGCCTCTGCATCGGTTCGTGCAAACAATACTGTAGGCACACCCATAATGTCGGCTGCGAGACGAGCTGCAACCAGTTTTTCAACAGCTTCACGGGTCGACACAAGAACCTTACCACCCATGTGCCCACATTTCTTGACAGAGGCAAGTTGATCTTCAAAATGGACACCCGCAGCACCTGCACGAATCATTGCTTTCATCAGCTCGTGTGCGTTTAGCACTCCTCCAAAGCCAGCCTCAGCATCAGCAACGATTGGGGCGAAGTAATCAATCTCGTCTCGCCCTTCCATGTGCTGGATTTGGTCCGCACGACTCAATGTGTTGTTGATACGTTCAACAACCGTTGGCACACTTGTCGTAGCGTACAATGATTGATCAGGATACATATTCAAGCTGTCGTTTGCATCAGCTGCAACTTGCCAACCCGACAAATAAATTGCTGGCAAGCCTGCTTTAACTTGTTGCAAAGCTTGCATGCCCGTGACAGCACCAAGTGCATGGACGAATGGACGTTCATGCAACATATTCCAAAGTTTATATGCACCGTGAGTTGCTAGTGTGTACTGGATGGGCATCGACCCTTGTAATTTGTACACGTCTTCGCCAGTATACGGTCGTTTTACGCCATTCCAACGAGGATCATCTTTCCATTCGAGGTCGATTGCAAGTGCACCAAACTTTTTCATCTGAATCTCTCCTTTGTCGTATGGCAACATTTTCACCTATTTACAAAGGGTCAACAACTGGAGCAGGTAGTGGGAATCGAACCCACGTCTCAACACTGGCAATGTCGCATAATACCATTATACTATACCCGCGAATGGTGCGTTGCCTCGGAGTCGAACCGAGAAACCATACGGTTTGAGCGTATGAGGTCTGCCAATTCCCATCAGCAACGCATTGGCGGAAGATGTAGGATTCGAACCTACGGAGCCGAGCTAGTCCCCGACCCTCCTATTTTCGAGATAGGTGGTTTAAGCCACTCACCCAATCTTCCATTTGGTGGGCAAAACAGGATTCGAACCTGCACGCTTTACGCGCCACCCTCTCAAAGTGGTGGGTCTGCCAATTCCCCCACTTGCCCAATAATCTTTTCGCTCGTTCTTGGCCAGAAACGCTGATCAAGCGCCGTTTCATAACAAGCCCGGACGCGTCGTGAGCTAATCCATTATACATCTGTCGGAGTTGCAACCCCTTCAGACGGCTTGAAACAATTCACTTCGAAACTTTGGTGCAGCCCCCCAGAATCGAACTGAGATCTTGTGCTCTTCAGGCACACGCATGTAGGACCACCTCTGCCAGAGCTGCATTACAATTTGGCAGGTCGCGAGAGACTTGAACTCCCACCAACAACTTTGGAGGTTGTCATGCTGCCATTACACTAGCGACCTGTTATTCTGCTGTGTGAGCAGGACTCGAACCTGATCCACAACGCCCCAAACGTTGTACGCTAACCCTCACGCTCTACGGAGAAATTTACTTTGTTTTATACACACTAGGTGGTTGAGAATTTGGAACATCAATCCAACCACGTTGCTTAAGACTTGCATACAAACGTAGATTCTGCAAGCTCTCTACGTATGTAACTTCAAAGGGATTCTGTTCATGCAACCAGTCAATCAGTCTCATCCCAACGCCTTTTCCCCGCTCACTTTCGTCGATCTGAATGTTTGCGATATCAAGCGTCTTGAATGCTTGACGACCAATAACGTGAATGCCCTTCCGCATGTATACCTGAATGACATCACCTCCAAGCCATTGATTCCGTAGTTTACTGTTCATAAACATATGGAATGCTTGCTTGAATTGTTCAATTTCGTCGTCGGTAATGACTTCTAGGAGTTTCATACCGGTATTTATTTCAGAGCGTTTACAATCCTTGCAACACTCGCCCGCGCGAAGGGGTGCGGTGAAGTAACACCACATCTCCAACGATCAATTGTAGGTCTACTGACTTTGAGCATATCAGCAAGATCAATGTCAGACACTTTTGTGCATGCGTCTTCAATTAGTTTCTAAATTCTTGGTCATTCATAACACGCTCCTAAAAATTGGTGGAGAAGGATGGGTTTAAACCATCGCGGCGCCCTCCGAGTGGGCGTGCTCTCTCTTAAGCTACTTCTCCATAATCAAGCTGAGATGAAGTCGGATACAGTGACATAAGTTCCGTCCAGGATTCAAGAGGAGAATCGAACTCCTAACTCATTTTTTGCAGAAATGAAGTAACTGTGTTTCCTACGCAACAACTTGGTGCCCCGAGAGGGATTCGAACCCTCACAACTCCTCGGTCTAAACGAGGCGATTTTGCCGATTTATCCACCAGGGCATAAAATTTGGAGTACTGGACGGGAATTGAACCCGCAAATTACAGGTTGAAAGCCTGTTCGCTAGCCAGTTTGCATGCCAGTACATATACTTTTGGTCGTGCGTGGTTGGTAGTGGATAACGGTTACGATCCGTTTACTCAACCTTATGAGAGTCGTGTGATAGCCATTTCACCAATCCACCTTTGTTTAGTTTTCACCTTTCCTACGTTCCTTGATTTTTTCAGCAAGGATGAAAATTGTCATTGCATAATTATCGCTCGGATTGTACCGTTTGATGACTTTGTAATTATGCTCAATCCGAAAACGAACTGGATCTGGACCAGGTAAGGTCCGCAATACAAATGATCCACCACGCTTATCAGTGATTTTAATTCTTGTTGCTACTGGTTCTCCTCGACGCCAGCCCGCCTGTTGAAGATAATTTCCAACACTACCAATTGCATCGGCTTTGTTTCCGATAAGATCAATCTGACCATCTCCATCAAAATCGACAGCAAGCTTACGAATATTGCTTGGCATAAATTGCGGAATGCCAATTGCACCTGCAAACGATCCAACGATCTGATTGCGGTCCCAATTCAACTCTCGAGCCGTGACCAGGAAATGTTCCAATTCATAGCGGAAATATTCTTGCCTACGATGTCCATAGAAGCCCAACGTAATCAGTGACTCAACCACCTTGTGCTTGCCTATATTCGTCCCATAGCTCGTTTCGATACCAAGAAACGAGACAATCATTGGGGCTGGTACTCCGTATACTCTTTCTGCTCGTTCGAGCAGGTCATGATGTTCGATCAAAAACATTACACCATTATTGATTCGACGTTCATTAATAAACCAACGTTCAAATTCATCGAACGACTTGTCAGTTGACGGTCGCCGAAACATTTGCAACACGTCTTGAAGTGGTTCCGTGCCCTTGAGCAGAACATGAATCTCGCTTCTATCGAAACCATGTTCACGTTCCATGTGTCGAGCAAATGTTTCAAATTGTTGATTTCCTGAAACGCTCGAGACAAAAAACATCATAAAACCAAGCAGTAAAAGACGGTTCACGTTGTTCTCCAAAACAGGTAAAACAACAGCATACCATAAAATTGGTGGATGACCTAGGAATCGAACCTAGTCTCCCCGAAGGGATACAGTTTTACAGACTGCTCTGGTCGCCAATGCCAGTCGTCATCCATGGCGGTGACAAGGGGAATTGAACCCCTGCCAAGAGTTAGACAGACTCCTATGCTACCATTACACCATGCCACCGTTATATTTTGGCACCGCGTAACCGAGTCGAACGGTTTCACCGTGTTTCGCAAACACAGGCCCGAATCCGTCGGACGCGATATTACTTTATAGTAATGCGCTTTATGTGTGCTGGAAGATCAATCAATCCAGCATGAACTTTGCGATGACAATTCGCACACAAGCACACACATTTTGCTAATTCTGCAATCAATGTTTTCCTAGATACTTTGTAAAAGCCCGTCCCAATCTCAAACTCTTTGCTGGCATCCACGTGATGAAAATCTAATGTACAACTAGTTTTTTCACCGCACCAGCAACACTGCAACGACTCTTTCAATTTACGATACCACTCTATCGTTTTCTGATGATTACGAGCTGCTCGTTCCTTATACTGTTTCTTGTTCGCTTCGTAGTGTTCCTTAGCATAAGAACGAACACACACCTTACAATGATCAGCTAATATCTTTTTCGCTTTGTTCTTATGTGAGAACTCAGCGAGTGCTTTATCTTCTTCACAACGAGGACAATATTTTGTTTTCATATCACTATTTATGCTTGCGAAACCAAAACGAACCTTCGCAGGGTTAGATGATCTCCAATTTCACTATGGTGATATTTGGAGGAAGGCAGAGTAATCGAAACTCAAGCAACGTTAGGTCGCTCTCTTCGTTTAGCAAACGAGCCTGACGCCTTGTCAGTTTACCTTCCATTTTATTACATCAAATAATTCTTAGCTAGACGAGCCTTGCTACTTTTACGCAAATCTTCGTCTGTTCGAAGTACCATTTCTGAGTGCCCATTTATTTCACTCAACGGGATCATATACACTTCATGTGTGTTTGCGTTCACAATTGCAAAAAAGTCAATATCTTTTGCTGTATATTTTACCCGACGATACTTTCTTTCAGTGGTTCTATTTTTGTCATGCATTACAGTGAAGAGCTTTAGTTTTATTCTTCCATCTTTGGGTGTTATATATTTGACTTGTACACGTTGGTATTGACCGTTTCTATCAAACAGAAGATCGTATCGTTGGTTATCACCATACGGAACGCAAACTATATACCCTTTTTGTACTGCCTGCTGCATTACAACTAGCACTCCGAGACTTCCTTGATCTTTGGTGTTCATTATATTCTCCTTGCGGCGGTTCGCCGAACAGGCGTATTTATATTGAACCCAATTGTGGGGTGGCTCCGGGAATTGAACCCTGGCTAACTCGTTCACAGCGAATTGTGCTACCACTACACTAGAGTCACCATTGATTTTCTTGATCACTCTTAGAAATGATCAAGAAAATGCGTACTCATACGAATACGCAAGTGCCTTTTGTACTCCCGCGTTCCCGCCACGGTTTCATCCGGACACCCGCCCATTCGACCGACTATCTTTTGCGTGTTGGGTCGCAGTCACGTTCCGCATCAACACGTACACCAAAATAAAAGGGCCTTGGATTTCTCTCAAGGCCCTTCGTGTTTGTCTATCTTTTTTGAGAACTTTAGATTCCAGGTCCTCCACGAAGGGCGCTGCTAGGCTGTTCAAAGCGCATATAATCTCGCTCTGAGCAGACGGAGCTCAACCCGAGCGAGTTGCTCAGTTGGCGCCAGCTATGTCGTTGCGAGTTATGCATTTCAAATCCTTCGTTCAAAACAAACAATGTTCACACATCATCGACCTATTTATATGCTAGGTCAACAATTCCAAACCTGCTTTCAAACAGGCAAGGATGAAAGTATATATGGAGGTTCAAAGAAAGACAACAGAAAAGAAAACAGGGTGAAGAATCACTTCTCTACCAATCCATGCTCACGGAAGTACTCGAGGTCAACCGTTTCGAGATCAGAGACAGGAATGTCCTCCATAATTCTTCGCCACTCCTCGAGTGAAACACCCCAGGACTCTTCAATTTGTGATCCTAGCCAGATCGTGACGGGAATCTGAATTCCAACTTTCTTTGCAGCCGCGTGTCTGTGTGTTCCACTGAGCAACTGAATGCGTCCATTGAGAATGTAGCCGACGAGCGCAGGACGAGACTTGTCAAAACCTTCGGTTGCAAAAGCATACACGAGAGGCTCGAGCCTCTCGTGCTTTCGAACTTCGTGTGGAGGATCACAGTCGCGCGGATCCATCCACACTACTAACGATGTAGTCTTTTTGCTCATTTCTTTCCGACCACTGGTAGATCATACCAGGCCCACTTGCCTTTGTTGTCGGCCTTGATCGTTTGCCACTTCGGGTGGGTACCGGTTGTTTCTTGGAGCTCAGGAAGGGCATTTAGAACGCAACTGCGGAACTTCGAAAGACCGGTGATGAATTTCTCGGTCTTGTACTCCCTCGTGACGAGAAGCGCGTCTGTGGCAATCGTGGACACACCATCCGCTTTGAGCGAGTTCGGCTTGTTGTACGACAGGCGAGCTTGACGATAGACGCCCTTGAGCTTGTTGTACGTCGACTCATTGATCGACAACAGTTTGTAGCTCGGTCCAAGCGCTTCAACAGCACCAAGCGGAGCACCACCAACCATCACGACGGCTTGAATCTCACCTGCAGCGAGCCCGGTCAGAGCGGCCTTGTTGTCAGCGTACTCGACAACCTGATAAGCAATTTCGCTTTGAAGACGAATCAGGTTTGCAGAGACAACCGAACCACCAGCTGCACCAACTTTGTAGTTTTGCAGGTCGGCAATGTTGCTAAACACGATAGCCGAACCACCAAAGCCCACAACACCACCCGACTTGATTCCAGAATTTACAGGTGCAACGAAGTGCACCTCTTCCGGATGAAGAGCAACAAGCGTTTTGACGTTGCCGAGATCGTCGCGATTGGCACGAGCGAACAACACGTCGGTTTGGATGAACGCAGCGTTGATTTGGTTGCCGAGAAGGTTGTTCAGGTTTTCGATCGATCCGGTCGAGTTTCTCTCAATCATCGAGAGGCCTGATCCCGAACACTGACCAATCATTTCTTTGAACAGCTTCGAGTAAGTACCTTCGGCGCTACCTGTAGCAACGATCAGTTGCTGGGCCGACGCGGTACCCACAGCAAGTGCTGCAATGAGTGCTACGATTACGTTCTTCATAAAATCTCCTTTAATTAATTCTCAACCCTTTCAATGCAGAATCATCTGGATTAGACGATGGTGCACTTTGAGGCACAGGTCTACTGTCGTCTTGGCTGACAAGAACTGCTAATCCCCCCAAGACGACAAGAAGGATCACAATAGCAATGATTCGAAATTTCACGCACGCACCTTGATTTTGGCTGGTTGAGCAGGAAGTTGCGAAAAATCAACTGTTTCGGTTGCCGGAACTGGTTTGTATTCCAGGGCCGTTGTGTGGTTAGTGGCGAGCTGTTTGGCAGTGTCATCATCCATCAGAGCAGTCTCCAGTTCACTGAAGGCCTGATTTACGGATGAAACAACACTCTCAAGAGCAACTTCGGTTTTGATCTTCTCAAATGGATCGCCTGTTTGCATCCCAGCGAGTTTGTTCATTCGCTGTGCTTCCTGACTCATATCCCACAGTGCACGAGCCTTACCCACAGCCATTTCGAACTCTTCTGTTTGTTTCTTGGCGGCTTTGTATTTGTCGACACGGTAGAGTAGCAGTCGTTTCATCCCCTCGAGTTGTTGCTCAAACTTTGGAGCCTCTGCTGGATACTGCTGGGAAAACAATTTGACTTTCTCTTCGAAATTTGCAATTTCCGTGCGAAAGTTTGTGATGCTGTCTTTAAATCGAGAGAGGGCTTGGTATTTTTCTTGAACCTGGTTCAGCAGGGTTGGGATTGGGCTTTCGTGTGCCTCGTGCATGATAGCCTTAACTTTCCAGTTTGCTAGTTTCATCGCAAACCACGGAGCAAATGCGATTGCAGTTGAACCGATGACGAAAGCAATAATCAGACCGATTAAACCTTTAATCGAAAGAAAGATTACAGGCGCAATCACCGCAGCACCAACGAGTGCAATGCCCCACTTCGCTAGTGTTTCAATTTTCTTCCGTTTGACTTCGTCCATGAGATCTCCTATTTGCGGAACCTATTTCGTGTTCAAGCATAAACAAAAGTGGAAAGGGTTGTCAACCAACAACAGCTAAATATAGGGGGAGAACTGTGATGATTGATCCATTGCTTAAAGACAAAATCGAGGACCACACCACGTACTGGGTGAACAAGGCAAATTCCTTGCTTGATGTTCAAATTCCTTCCCCCGAAATCGATTACACACAACGAGGTACGGTTGCTGCCCAAACGTTCACGTATAGCGATGCGGAAGGGGCAATCGTTAAAACTCGTATCAGTTTCAATCCATATTATATTGTACAGGATTCTCAAGAGTTCATCGAAACAATCGTACCACACGAAGTAGCACACCTAGCACAGAATATCATGCATCCAAACTCCAAGCCACATGGAATCGAGTGGATTCAGATTATGAAACAGTTTGGCGTAAAGCCAGAGATTTATACAGACGTTCACGTCCATATGCCTCCTTCACAGGCAAAGCGACTGCACTTGTATCGTTGCTTGGATTGCTTGAAGCCAAAAGTTTTCGGTCAAAAAAAGCATGGAGCTTTCGAGGGTAAGTTGAAACTTCCAGAATGCCCCGAATGTAAAGGGGTCATGGAATACGTTCGATCTACCGACCTTTAGTAATCGGATCGACCACCAGGGAAGTGAGAAATATTTGGTGTTGCAATGCCAGTTTTTTGGCGCCATTGAATATAGCAGCGACGATCAACCATGATTAGAAACATATGGCGCGGAAATTTCTTGAAAAGATCCATCATCAACGTTAAGTTGTGCTCCCACAAAATATCGGTATCGGTACACACTAGACAATTGTAGCCTAACTTCATCAGCGTTGCCATATCGGCTGCCGACGCCGCATTAATTTCCGTACCACCCCCACGAGCCGTCGCAAACACGGTATCCATCGTCGTGTTGTAAGGACCAAATCGATCTTTTGCAATGTCTTCAATCTTTCGCGCCTTGTTCGTCTTGAACACACCCTTGTATAGTTCATGTTGATCGCTAAATTTCAACACGTACACCTCAGACTTTTCAAATTTACGGTCTGTCAAAAGCGATCGAGCATTGACGAATACTTTCTTGACATTTCCAAGCATCGATCCGGAGCAGTCCAGAACGAAACACAAGTTTAGATCAACGTGTTCCATCGCTACTTCAGATGGTTTCAGGGCAGCAGCTTTTTGTTGGCGAAGGACATCTAATCCCGTCACGTTTCGTCGGCTAGGACGACGATAACTGAACTGTTTCAGTATCTTTGAAGACTTGACAAATCGGTCGACGAGTTGATCCCACTTATAGTCGGGGGCAATCTTCGAATAGTCAACACCTTGTGCTTTTCCGCCTTTTTCTCGACGACCTTTTTCAGCACGCTCGCGTTCCTTTTGGTCCTGCTCTGCGTTTTCTTTTTCTTTTGCCTCTCGCTCTTCGGCGCTGGTGTCTTCGGACTTGGAAGCTTTGTCCTGAACTTGCTTTCCGTGTTTGTCGAGATCTTCTGCAGTCGTGTTTGGATCGACCTCAGCCTCTTCGCCCTCTTCCGACCCAGGTCCGTGATCGTCGGACATCCCATCCATAATGTCTTGGATCTTTTTCTCGAGATCGGGATCTCGGAGCTTTTCCATTTGCTCCTTGACGAGGTTGTACATCGTAACGTAATCGGGTTGTCGATCGTAATTGATCAAATCATTAAACAGACCAATTGGTGGTTGTGGATAACCACTCTTCACAAGAAAATAATTCGACCGGAAATCCCCAACCCAGTTGATAATCTTTGGATTGGCTTTCGGGATGACCTTCTGGTAGTAAAAGTCATCATTTGAATAGTGGAAGAATTCGTGAAGGATCAGGAATTCGATAAACACATATGCGTCCGGAATCTTTCCACCGTTGGACATATATTTCTTGCCTGGCCCGCGAACACCTTTCAGATGAGCCCAGTCGAGCCACTTCTGAACGAACTGCAAGTTGAAGATAAATTCACCACCTGGTGTTGCCGCAGCAGTTTTGATTGAATCATACGGACGTCCCTTTTGGGGAACGATATTACATCCAGCAAGTGGTGTTCCTGACCATGTATAGCGTGGGTTTGCTAGACGACGCCGATCGATATAACCACGCAGAGGCCAAACCTCGTCGTGATCCGCCGCAATCCAGTTTACGAGAAGCAAAAACGTTGGTAGATTGAGTGTTGGCGCACCACTATCGTACGCTATCTCTTCAAACTTCTTGAAGACTTCACCTTCGATAGCATTGTCCATCATCGTATGATACAAGAGAGGCGCTTTCTTTGCCGCCGGCGCAAGCTCGGTGTCGATATACGCCTGAATCTCTTTTTCAAGTTCTGCAGGAGTCTTTTTTGCCACTCCACCGATCAGTGTCAGCATTTTTTGAATGAAGGGATCTGTGAACGAAGACTTAGAGAACTTGACCTCGCCAGGCGCGGCACGTTTTCTATACAAAGGTGGAGATGACGCTTCCGTCAGCCGCTCAAATCGTGCAAACGCTGCTCGTCCCATGATCCACCCTTACGTCAAGCTTTGAACAAGTTCAGGTACTTCTGTTCGGATCCGCGTCACCTCACGGTCAGTCTGACGTTTAATGTCAGCACTCAAGCGACCTTTTTGCTCCAAGGTTTTCACAATGTTGGAGAACGACTGTGAAATTGCCTTTCCGAGCGCTACAAGGCGATCGAACTGATGATTGTGAATGTGCAGCGTATAAAGGACAGCATACACGAAATTCGTAAAGAGGGAAACCTTTTCGCCTGGGTTGGTCTTCAGTTGGCGACCAGCTTTATCAAGAACGATCTTGGAGTGCGTTTTTTCAAGCAAATACTTCTGCACGGATGCATCATCGGTAAAGCGTGTTGTGAGCAGTTCTTTAACTTCTTCAACAAACTGAGCATTATTGGCGCTTAAATTGATGTGCGCAAAGTTCGCGTCGTCACTCATGTGCGTCAAGTCGGTCCCTTCGAAGTATCGAGCCAGCGACTCTGCCATTGTCGGTGCCTTGGTTTTCTTCGAGACAAGGCCGCCAAACACGCGATCATCAAGAGAAGCAACCCACGGCCGTACCTTTGCCATGAATTCCTCTTTATTCGTATGACCTTTTCGGAACGAGAATGCCAAGGAATCTTCTAGTGCTTCACCAACAACATCGTCCATCGCATCTCGTAAGCCTTCCTCCTTCATATCAGGATCATCAAGGGCGTCCTTGATTCCAGCTTCCATTTCATCAACAAGCGTCTCAATAACGTCTTCATATTCACGAGGTGAAATATACACGGGCGTTCCAATATCCAACCAAAATGCTGTTTCTTGAGAATGATATTTCGAATCGCGACTCTTGAATTTATCGACGAACGCGTCCGCAATGTTTAGAGCAACATCACGAAGATTGCCTTTGCCGGATGAAAGCGTACGGAGGTATGCTCTCGTCATTTGCCATGAGCCCTTTGACGGAACCAGATCAACAACATCACGAAAGTGAGCCGTTAATGGAATTGTACCAGTTCCTTCTGGATTCATTGCAGCAAAGATAATTGCTTCCTTCGGAAGTTTTAGCATCGAACCGTGAGCATCACCAGCAGGACCGAAGTTCTTTTCGAGAATGACACGCCGCAACGCATTAAACGTGTTTTCGTCGACACGGTTAATTTCGTCAAAGAAGATCAGGTACTTCCAGCGTTGTTTTTCGTATTCTTGAATATATTTCGGTGCTTCGTCTCCGTGTTCGTCTTTCAAGGACTCAATAAAATCATGATCCTTTTCCTTAATCATCGTCATGATTTGATGATACAGTTTAGGAAATGAGAATTTCACAGTGATTTGACGTTGTCCGTGCTCTTCAAAACGACGACCAGGAAGAGGCAGACCTGTTGCATCTTCTGAAAAGATTTCCCCAATGTCGATGTCAATCACCCGAAGACCGAACTTGCAGCCGTGTTCATTCGCAATTTTAGTTGCAATGATTTCAGCTTGTGTTGTCTTACCAATACCTGGAGGACCCGAAACGACCGGCACATACTTACGATGATCACCCAACCGCATTCGCATACGAAGTTGATGTGTTAGAGTTTCTCGCCAATCATGCATTTCATGCACGTCGGTGGGTGCTGTCGTGATACTAGAAGTTGTTTGAATCAGTTTTGCCACTGCCTTGACAACTTTCTTTTCAATACTACTGTGACGCCACTTGTCATCAGCTCCATGTTCAAAACCAATGAAGTTGTTTCGTACGTTCGTCAGCAAAGCCTTTGCCTCTGCTTGGTTGTCAACTGGCAACGCTGCATTCACGTACAGAATCAACTGTTCCCAGCGTCGAGGTGAGGTGCGAATCCCTGTGTCGACATCCGTATGACTCATGTCTTCGTCTTTTAGAAGCGTCCGAAAGGTCTGAAGAACTTCAGGTTGTAGGGGCTTCCCAGTTTTGTGGACAACGTTGGATTCTAACCAGTCAAACCAGTCATTCTTTGAAGGAGTCTTATATTCCATTTCTTTGAATTGATGATTGTCCGGAATATCTTCAAGACCAGCATCGTTCATGTTTGATGCATAGATAATGTACGTTGTTTTGGGTAGTGGGTGGCTACCGATCTTACGGTTCAGCAGCGAACGCAAGATGTTTCGAATACGCATTGACGTATTGCGATAATATTCATCCAAGAAGAGAAGGTTTTCATATTTCGAACGAAGAGCATGAATTACCGGCGGAATTGTTGTTTCGTTTCCACCGTAAAAGCGGAACATATCTTGCACATAGCGAGGAGCTGTTTTCATCTTCTTGAGATACTCCGCATCAGGAGTTTTCTTCTCAGCCATAATTTGCGTGTACAAATTCGACTGTGCCAGAACCAACTCATATTCGTCAGATCCCTGGCCTGCTGGTTTCATTTGCGACACACCTTGCTTTGTAGTGTTGTCGACATCGTTATAAACGATGAACGGAATATTGATCAAGTGTTCTTCCGTAATGTGGGGAATCTCAATGATGACTGCTGGAAGGCCAAGCAAGCCCGACATGAGCTCAACGAATGTCGTGTTGTGTGTAACGATATAACCATCAGTTATATACAGATGATCGGGATGATCAACTAAAATACATTGGGCTTCTTCATATCCAGTTTGTTGAATAGAAACAACACGTCGTCGTAAGGTAATACGATCATTACCGTGTGTCTCACGACACAGGTCTTTCTTGCGAGACAACGAGAAAAGCATTTTTGGTGTTGGATGTGCTATCAGCACAACATATGCTGTTTTTCCTTGATGTTTTTCACCCCTATAGGTGTAAGTTGGGTGTGTTGTGCTAATAGATGCGCAACCACCAAGCGACCACACTAATTCTTGCACGTCTCTTGCAAGACGATAGCTTGTTGAGCAAAAGGAGGGTCGTCCTTGTTGTGTGGTGGCTGTCCCGTCTGTATCCATCAAACCTTGTAAAAGAGCAAACCGCTGGTCAACAGAACCGTGTTTGTAGACATCAGGGATAAACTTTTCGTGTGAATGTTTATCGTATAATTCAAGTTTTTTCAGTATAGAAACAAATTTGCTTTCTTGGCGTGTTCTAAAAAATTCTGGTTTCCGCACAATCAAATGTTCTTTTACGGATCCAGAAATGTTATTAATTTGCATTTGCTCTGGCAAAAACGTTTGGATACGTTCGACAATTTCCCTGTCGACAGATGTAAACCGGATCGTGCTACCACATAGTGATCCATCACCCAATAGTGCTCCCAAAACATATGGATCAATCTCATAATTTTGAGTCGAATATTCAACTGCTGTTGTGAGAGGAATTGAAATATTGTTGTTATAACCTTTATTTTTCATTGTGTTGAGCAAGTCTATAAGTTGCTCCGTTGAAACAATATGTTCTTCCGCTGGTTGTGTAGAATATGGTGAATAATAACACTTCCAGAGGTGTTCTTTGCAACATTGCGTTTGACTGCCGTCGTGAAACGTGATAGTATAAATGTCTTTCTTACCCTGCGGAAACACGCCCGTAATTTTCGCAACATCCCCAGACGGTGTAATAACATCATCACCGATAACAACCTCGCCCATTGTCTTCCAACCAGTTGGCGTTAACACTTTTGAATACAATGGTTGGGCCTTCCCCACCCCCGGATCACCTGCGAGTAGAAGACCTGCACCTTTGTAGCGGCCTTGTGAACGGCCCGCCATGTGGCGCATCGTCTTACCCATCAGTTTTACGACTTGATTCTTCTTGTCCATTAGAGCTTCGCAAACGGTAGAAACCCGGCGTCGATCAGCTCATCTTGACACATATAAAGATCTCGATCTCCAGCTAGGTATTTGTTTAAAATGTCCAGTACGCCTTTTGGTTCTAGTCCCTCAACGTTCTTCAGACCAGGAATCAACATAAGTCCCAAGACGTGTGATTCGATTGGCGTCTTTGCGAGGACGATCGTTTCCCCAACATGATGAACACGCTCGTGAATATCTTTCAGGTCTTTGATCAGAGGTAGCTTTGAAAGATAAAGAATCTTTCCAACTGTTTTGATGTTCATCCCATCCAAGCTCGTCATCTGTTTGTTGCCAAACAAAGCAAACGATCCTTCACATTCCATATTGGCTGGTAGACCGTGGCATGATGTGAATTTCGATGTGTCAAGCATGCAGTCGCCGGTTGTGTGTGAAGGCATGCCATCCATTGTTGTCAGAGCAGTTGCACCAGCATGGAATTCACCAGTGATCTTTCCAAATTTGACCGGAAGCGTCGACTCTCCGTATCCATTGAGAATCACATGGCCCGAAACATCAACTAGACCATCACTTCGAATCGTATATCCAGTAATCTTGTGCTCGTCGAGCCACTGCTTGATTCGATCGGTGCCCGAACCCCCCGGAATCGGCGCCCTGGGTGCTTTTGCTGGTGTTGGAACTCGTGGAGTTGTCGGTGCTGGTGTCGCGGCTGGTGCTGTTGGAAGAGCAGTCGAAGCACCAGGAGTGCTTGGAGCAGTTCCAGGAGCTGCAGCTGAGAAGAAAGTACCTGTTCCCTTGCACTTGTATTTGGCTGTACCTGTGGTTTTATCTTTGTAGTAGAAATGGTTCTTTCCTACACCAAGCTCACGACCACAGTTCGCGCATACTTGTGCTGTTCGTGCCATTTCGTAGATGTCCTTTAGGAGACGCATTTTACTCATCCTCAACCCAGCGAAATGATTTTGTGAAACAGACGGGGGTCTGTTTGCTCAAATCGTTTAATTTTTGCAGCAATCTTACGGTAATCAGGATCCGCCGGATCGAGACCATAGAGTACAATATCCCCTAATACAGCTTGTTCAGTCAAGCGTTGGGGCTCTTCGGGCGGCATCGGCGGAATAGGCTTGACAACTTCTTGTATTTTCATGCTATTTGGGCCTCACTTGTCCGGTATTTATGGGGTTGCCGTAGCCTTGCGCTTCTCTTCAACCCTACGCTTGAACCACTCATCACGAATGTACTCATATTGCTTGACAGCCTTAATAAGTTGGTCGGCTCGATGCTCAAAATGCTTTGCAGCTTCTCTGAATTCTGCAGCATGCGTGTCAACAATATAGGCTGTTTTCACAGGCCAGCCGATCACATCACTTGCTGACAGCGCAAGCTCCTTGTCAACAAAGAAAATAGCCTTTCGCAACGCTGTATGCTTCGCTGACGATAATATGTCAATGTGTGTTGCACTTCCGCCGGCGATGACGTGTATATCTTTGAATTTATCCTCAAGCCGACCAAGATGAGCGTGCAAGAATGCAACCGAATCATACACTTTCGACAAATGTTCGCGACGATCCTTCGCCAAGGCGTCAAGATCTGCGAAAGGCATATTGGGATCTAGAGCCATACCTTTTGGTTTCTTTCCTACTGTCAGACCAGCTGTTGCCGCTGACCCTTCAAGTTCCCGCTTCTTACTTTTATATGCCTTAAAGGTATCGTGTTGCATTCGACGATTCTTATTCATCTCACGAGCAATCTTTACAGCTTCGTCGTAAGTAGTTCGATTCGTGAAATAATATTCATGACGCTTTGCATATCGATTGGTGATTCGAAGAACAAATCCGTATGGGTGCGGCCGGCCACTGGGTGCTGCGAGGTACGACCATCCATTAGCCCGTTCTTCCTTGAACGCAACATCATGAAGGTCGTTGGCTAGTTTTGTTACTTGTGTTCCAAGCTCCTTATGTTTTTTTTTAAGCTCGGCCAACTCCCCCTTCAGTGCGGATGGATTGACAAGTTCGTCGTCTGTTTCTTCATCTTCTTCCGAGACTGCACCCTTGACAGCAACGTATTTGTACTCTTTAAATTTGCGATCCAGTTTGTCGAGTGTGTGATTATATGCTTGGACGAGCACTTCGACCTTATCCTTTAGGCTGGGCGAAACGTAAACGTTCCGAAGCAAATTGTGGCGCCAGTGAACGGGCACGTATGCCCAGTCAAGATTGAGAAGGGTTTTAACTTCATCCAACAGTTTTCGCATCTTGGTGTAACGGTGCTGGGATAGGACGGATACATATTCAACGCCACCCCCAGTGGGTCTAGACCTTTCGAATCGGTACAGGTGATGTTGCAACTGTTCAACAGAGTGGAAGAGTCGCTCAACGTGTTCCTTCATTTCCTGCTGCTCGGCCGCCGTAGTAGTTGTCGGCATGAAAAAGCCTTTTGGCTTCGATGGATCGCTTGCTTCGACTTCCCTTTTCTTGTGGATTACCGAACGCCGAAGCTTCCGGTCATCCCATCGAAGACCATGCATTTTCTTTCGAAGGTCTTCAGCAGTTCGGAGGTTAGGCGAACTTGGCCTGAAATAAAAATACCGGATCGGTTGTTCCTTCAGATATGAGTAAACGTGAACAGCGCCTGGGACGGCGCTGTTGAATTTTGCGATCCAGTCTGAGTGGGTAGTGTTAATACCTACTGCTTTCGCGTCAACCTTAGCAAGCGCTTCAATCTGATTGTACAGGTCCAACCGCTCTTTTTTATTGTCGATCCGCTGTTGCTTGAGATCGGCGAGCTGTTCGCGTGGGGTCTTGGCTTCGAAAAGGGTATTTAATTTCACGTTTCGCTCCGTCTTCGATTATTTGTTGTGCCTATAATAGACTCCGTTTTCGAGGTCACGCACTGTGCCAGCGACAGCTTGCGCTACTTTTTGAGCAAAAATATCAAGATGATGTTGCTTAATAATCGAATACTCATACTGCAAGTACTCCATCCAATCATCATATCGATTTTTTAGAGACGGGTCCTTTTCAAATTGTGTTCGAGCATGAAGATACATCATCTCCGATAGCAGCTGTCCTGCTTTTTTAGCGATGTACTCTTCTTTCTCGCGCCCCTCTTCGAGGGATTGAATTGTCTCGTTGAGTTGTTTCAACAGCGGAAGCATTTACTTCCCCTTTGGATAATTCAAGCCTCCGCGAACCTTTGCCAACATGGCTTCACCCTTCTTGATATCGAAAAGATCACGAAGCGATTTCTTACGACCACCGTAGTAAACAAAGTCTCGCACAACTTCAGGAATGTTTGTCGTGATCGGATTCATCCACGACGACACCTTGATTTGAGCTTGCTTAACGCCGTCAACGGTTCCTTGGTTGAGATGGTCTTGAAGTTCTTCGAGAGCACTGCATACGGTCATGCAGAATGATGCTTGTGCATCATCACGACCGTTGTTGTAGTCTGCTGCTTTACGGAATGTCTCAATCGAATCACGAAGAGCTGCCTTAACATTACCTGGAACTGGAACTTTCTCGCCGTGCTGGTAAGCAGTTGCATAGTCTAGATCTGTAAAGGGTTTCGACACAGCACCGACTGGATCATCCAGGTCGATCTCCATGTATTTCGGTTCTTTCAGGTTTGGAATCAGATTTGTATTCTCTGTTGGCTTAGCATTGCCTTGTTTATCGGGACGAGCTGGCATACGGAATGTTTCTCCGACAAACTTTGCCATTTTTTGTTCGTCAGGAGTCAATGAGCGATAGAAACCCATGGCTGCTGGATAATTGCGGCCGAAGTCGTACATTTTCTCGCCCACACGAATACCAACACGTCGCGCACCGCGTGAGAGTTCTTGAACCGACGGCTCATCGCCATGTCCAGCGTGAACCGAACCCATTGTTGCATAAGCTGCATCACGCATTTGTGGATTTACGGCTTCTGTGCTTTCGCTCAGCTCGGATACAGGTACTCGCTGGTCCTTGCCATCAACACGAATAATGACCGATGTAGCGTTGCGACGAGCATGGATAACTTCTGCGATTTGTTCCTTCCAGACGACAAACTGCCCCTCTGCATACATCGAGGCGCATTCTTCTTCGCGACTAATCTCTTCATCTGGGATGTCATCGCCACTTACACTTGGCTCTTCGCTTGGGACTTCTTCATCACCGTGGCTTGCTTCGGGACCTTCCTCGTGATCTGTTTCGCCTTCTAGATCCTCATCACCAAAGTCTTCATCGTCAAGATCTTCATCGTCAAGATCTTCTTCGTGGTCATCGCCAAGGTCTTCGTCCGAAGCCTCAACATTATCACCATCACCATCCATGTCTTCGTCGTCGAGGTCCTCGTCACCATCTGGCTCTTCATGATCTAGTGGCTCTTCGCTGGCACCTGACGAAGCGTCATCGGCTGACGGTAGGTCTTCTGATGAGCCGTGTGGTGCATCGTGATCTGATACCTCATCCGACATAGAAGGCTGTTCTTCGTGTGATGCAGGAGGCGATGTATGAGTTGGTGCTTGGAAATCGATGCTGAGTTCTGAAAGAACTATGACATTAGCTGGAAAATTACCATTGACCCACAATTTTTTGACGGCAGCTTGGGCCATCCCGTCACTATAATAAACTGTAGCTTCCTCGACCTTGTGTGTCCAGTGTGGACGTTCGTAGGAACCTTTTGCGCTAAAAAACTGCTTGTTAGACCGATTTCTAGCAATGACAAAGCCTTGTTTCATGTGGGATCTCCCGTGTGTACGATCAGTACACCTATTTATGGGAGTCCAAAGAAGGCTATTGTTTTTCCGCCAGCACTATCTCTTTAAGTTTTGACAGAGCTTTTTGAAAAGCCGTTTCGTCGATTTTCTTGATAAAAAATCGTTGATTGCGATAGAGAAACCCCATTTTGTCAGCAATTCGAATAGGGTGTTCTTCAACTATGAAATAGCCATAATCCCCACTATTTGTGTAGTGGGGGACTAGGGCAAGGTTACCGTGTTTATAAACGGCAAGGGACGTGCGTTTTGCCGCATGCCCCAAGCCGATCATTTCGTTGCTATCGTCCATTACATCCTACGTGCTTTCTTTGCCTTACCATCAGCAAAGCCTTCCAGATAGGCAGTCGCATTGCCACCATACGCACCCGATCGAGCAAGGTTTGCCTTTTTGCTACGACCGTCCTTGTAGCCACGTTCGTAGTCCACCGTATAAGAGATCGTCTTGGTGCGCGATGAGGGACTCGAACCCTCAACCAAAGTTTTAGAGACAATTGCTCTCCCATTGAGCTAATCGCGCGTACGTTTAATTGGTTCGTTTCTTAAATTTGTTGGAGGGGATCTGTATCATGCCAGTTCGTCCCTCGTGAAGATAATGAACAAAAACAACTAGACCACCAGCCCGCATGTACTCAATGTAGCACAATGGCATATTTGTGCCCGGACCGTCGACTGTTGCAAACCCAGTATACATCGACGAATGAAAATCCTCACGAATCGCCTCAAGAATCACAGTATTAGTGCATCGTGTTGTTTCAAGAATCATTAAGTCCTTGTTATCAGGAGAATTCATTTGACGATCGGTTATCGGAACAACTGGAACTGGGCGTCCACGGTGCGCGACTTCCGCTTCCAACTCTTGTGCAAATACGATTGCTACTGGAATAATGGTAAGCACGGCTGTGAGAATGTGACGAATTGTCATCTGATAATCTCCATCGAATACCAAAGTATATATTAGATGTAAACGATGGGTCAACACTAAATACCCAAATGCGATCTATTCTTTTTGCCCTTCTATTTCTCGCATCGACGGTTGTGAGTGGGGCAAACTTTACCAGCGCACGTGGCGTCGTTGCACAGGTCCTTGTGCAAACGCCAATTTCTGCAAGTACCGGTTCGGCCGTTTTGATCGCCGAAGATACATGGCTAAGTTCAGCACACCTCTTTACGATTCGCGGCTCGATCGAAATACACACACGAGACGGAAAACAAGAAGGCCGCCTAATTAAAATTGATTCAAAGAACGATCTAGCACTTGTTCAAGCAAAAGCTTCGTGTCCTTGTGCGACTATGGCGGCGGCATCTGCAGTCATTGACGAAGAAATTCTGGCTGTTGGATTTCCCCACGGGACAATTGTTGGAACACAATTCGCAACAACTGGACATTCACAAGGCGTCGATAAGGGCGGGCAGCTTATTTTCTCCGCCAACGTTGCCCCAGGTATGTCCGGCGGTGGAATATTTGTGTTTCGAAATAATCGTTGGGAGTTAGTTGCAATCACAAAAGCAATTCTGTCAATTCCAGTTAATCGATCGACTGCTATCCCCGTTCACTGGATTGCTTACAGTGTTCCACTTCCAACAATACGAACTTTCCTATCAGTGCCTACACAAAATCCCGCCAGTCCTTCGTTGGTTCAACCTTAAACAATCGTCGCACCTCATCGAGCGTGTGAATATCATTCGCAATTTCGCTATCAAGATAGGCTGCTTGTTCGACTGCTTCTGGGTCCGCAGGAATTTCCCCAGAAACAACTTTCTTTTGCCACTTGTCAAGAAAAGTATGAACAACACGCTTCATTTCATTGAGACGGCTTAGTAATCGCGGCGAGTGGTGGGCAATCATACGCAGTTTGAAAACATCTTGAGGAGAATATTCAGCCTTTAAAGCCGTTTGATTGCGGTGTGTACCACGTTTGTCTACGGTCAACCAATGCAAAATATCATCCAGGTCAGTGAACCCTGGAACATACGAATCAATTCGTAATTTATTGACGATGTTTTGAATCTGTTGGAATTCACTCTTTGCGATAGCATGAGTGCGATCACGATCGGCCAGACGAGCATCAAACGCGGCACCCAGCGGTTCAAGTCCCTGTTCAACACTTCGAAGGATCTTTTCGTGCCGTCGTTTCTGAAAGTCAATTATTTTATCGTCGCTCATTGACCTGGTTTTTCAAGCTTTTCGATCTTGTCTTGTGTCGCACGAATTTGTCCGTCTAGTCGTTCAATCTCTCGACGCAGTTGCTGAATACGTGCTCGATCATCAGCTGATGGGCTTCGCTTACTTTCCATGTCGGCGAGTCGCTGCTCAGCGTACCACCGACGCATTTCAAGATTATCAACCGAGCCTTGGTGCCGAAACTTGGTTAGATCACGCTGAATTTGCTGTGTGGCTTTATCGAGTTCAGCAGCTTCTACAAAACGATCACTCACCCAGAAGGAACCAACAAAGATCGTGCCAACAAAGCCAAGAACGGTAGCAATGGTGCTGACACTGACGGTCATTACGTGGCTACTAACCCACCTGCCAAACAAGCTCTCGAATGAAATTTTGCCCAATTCTTCCTTGAGATCTCGTTCAACCTTGTCAACTTTTTCCGAGACAAATTGCAACTCACCTTCGGTTGCGCCTGTGCTACACTCGTTTTGTTCGTCTGCCATGATAAACTCCTAAATGCAGACGATATTTATGGGAGACTGGGGGCTACCCTTTAGTAGCCCCCAGCATACTTACACTAGCTCGAGTGCCTGCCACAATTAGCACAGAATTTGGCATTTGCCTTATTCACATGACCACACGTATCACACTTCTGTTTGTGTTTCACAGTGATTGCTGTACGAACAGCGCGACCACTTTCAACTTGACCGAGAAGTTTAAGGACAAGACTGAACTTTTCCGTTTCGGTTGCAAACCAAGCAGATTGATGAAACTGTTGGTCTGATTTGGAACCAGCCACCGTAATACCAGCATCGTTGATCAGCGTTGCTTGTGGCTCAACATGCGCAAGATTTATTGAATGAGCACGCATTGCTTGCTTCTTGCCTTTCATTTGCACTTTGGGCTCTGTGTTCAACAACGAATCTGAGACAGTGCTGCCGACCGTATTACTCGAAACACCACCAGATAGGCCGTACGAGTCGCCGGAGTTGCACACAGTGTATGTGTCATCTCCATACCAATACGGTCTGCGATGTCGTGGTAGCAACCAATGATCGTGATAACGATGATAGATGTGATGATCAACGTACTCCACTTTCGGAACTCGTTTCTCAAATTGATACTCAATCACCACTAGGCCATCCTCACCACCAACACCACGATGGTTTTCAACCGACGCCGTTCGCTCAATAAACTTGAAACGATTTCCTTCATTCAGGTTGCCCGCCCGAAGGAATCGCTCGAGTTCGATCGAGCTACTACCATTGACAACGAACGTTGTGCCATCACCGATGTCTTTACCATCGATCATTACTTTGACAGACGCACGAACTGTGTCGAGGTTTTTGATGAAGATTGAATATTCTGCACCGAAGGGCAGATAGACTGTGTCCTTATTGAATTCACGAAGGACTTTGCCGTTATGTTTTACTGCAATTGCCAATTTATTTCCATACATCATAGCATTCCTCTTTCTAACGGATCACTGACTAAGATCCCTTTAATTAAAGTCAGTTAGTTGAGAATTCGACACAATGTCCAACTCTCGAAGCCTATTACGTAATCTTGTATTTATATTCCAGAAAGGGGTCGGTTTTTCCCCTTACAAATCTGTCCCCTCCCACTCTCCAACATTTCAGTATTATATGGTGATTTTTTCAACAGAGCACATTCCGTCTGGATCTACAGAAACCGTGTGGTTTTGAGGAACCAAAGTCCACTCATTAGGTTGCCGCGTGATAGGTTCGCTCGCGATTAGCGTTGCTCCTGTGTGTCCGTTAGATGATGGGATCATGTCGCAGTCATTTCCATTCAGTACGTATCTTTGTCCAGAAGAATAGTACAATGTTGGCGATTGTTCAGCATTGGCAGCAAAGCGAGAGACAACTGTTGAGTAGCCGTCCGAAACTGCGAAGTTCAATGTCAGTGGATTCTTTTGCAGTTGAGCAATATGGACTAGTGTTGCAATTGTCATCACGAGCAGGGTGCGCATCTCACTTGTACTCAGTCTCTTGTCAAGACTACCAACACCGTGTAAGAACAAGCCAAATGCATGTTCCGTGTCAGTTGAACCGCGAATACATTCCCACGTCTGACAGTGCATTTTGGATTTGGCGTTTCACTTTACGGAAATCACCAATCGCTCCATTGTGCATAAACTGATACCGACCTGCTGTAAATGGATGGCAGTTTGTTGTTTGCACTTCGAGTCCCGGTGAGGCGGCTCGAACGTGGCCGAAGATTCGTGTCGAATAGACTCGATTCGACAACTCCTGTAAACCTGTATTTGCCCAGGCGGGTGTCGTTGAACGAATCACGCAGGGGTTCGGAAACCCTTCTGTATAAAAGCCAATCCCAAAACCATCAGCATTGTAGCTTTGAAAGCTTTGTTCGGATCGCATGCTCTGTTCAACCAGACCATGCTTAGGTCTGTAAAGCAGATCCGCAATCAATACTGGATGACCATGATACACTACGAATCGACACATTTTTCCTCCCGATTTTTCCTTCCCTGTTCTTTTTCAAGTGCTCGCTGACACTCCTCTTCCCATGCTTCACGAGCTCGTCCTTGCACAGCATTAATGATGTTTTGGTGACAAATAAGGACACACATATCACCACGCCAAAGATAGAACGGATGGTGTACCGCTGGAAATGCAGTTGATTGATTTGATTGTTTAGCCCACAACCAGCTAGCACTTCGAAGAACTTTCTCGTTGGCGTCTACAGATGGTTCCGAATTTCTTCGGAAATGTTCTCGCTGGAGCAAAACTTTCTTGAGTTGCTCTTCGAGGTGTTTAATACGATCCTCGACCGGACGATCTCTCCACAAGTCATCACCAATACGATAATTGGCAAACAAGATATCAGGATTGGAGGCCATCAGTAAAGTTTTGGCGGGAGTTGGTGCTTTTGGGTTTCTCGACGCCACCGCATAATGGCAGCAGCACGTTTACGATTGCGTTTGACACCGGCACGCTCATGAAATTCCTTCTCATGAAGCTTTTTCAATGTCCCACATTTTTCGACAAGCTTCTTCAGCTTGCGGAGAGCAATTTCGACATCTTTGAGAGATTGTCGTTCTGGATTTAGATGGACTGTTGGCATATTTCTCAAAAAAATTCAATCAGAGTATAGGTCGGCTAGTGCCGTCGCTTTGTGATCCAGAATTATTTCTGTACCCCAAGCCGCTTATAACGTGTCAGCCACGGCCCTGATTTCCAGAGCATAATCATTCTCTCCCTCCTGAAGGGGATAGTGAACAGCACTACCACTGACCTTCTGCTTTCGCCTTGCGACTACTAACTCACGTGTTCGGCACACGCTAAAGAGTTGCCTCTCTAGTTCGCACGAGTGATGAAGTATCACTAACCTGCGCAACTGATTGGTAGCGGGTGTGGGAATTGCACGCCACGGCCTCCTGGTTATGAGCCAGGCGAGCTACTTCTGCTCTAACCCGCAATTGTAAGGGTTAACTATATATGGTCGAACCGCAAAAGTCAACTTACGGCTGAAACGCGTTCAAACCTTTCCCAGATGTAGTCAAACACTTGCTTCTCGATTTCTTCGTTGACGCGAAATGTTCTGTACGGAATATTGTGTCGATCGAACAATTGCAAGAGCATCAAGTCAAGTTTTATCGCCTGCTCAAGTGTTTCGTTGCGGCCAGTGTCAAAAGATTAGCTCCCTTTAGTCTTTTGTTTTCTTTCATTATAGAGACCCCTTGATGAGTTATTCACTTCATCGATCATTCTAAGCAGGTCCTCAGCAAATGTCCACTCCGTCCACACACGCATGGGGCAATCTCTACTCAAGTTCGTCGAGGAGTCTAGCACAGCAATAACTTCAATAACAGCGAAATCTGTCATCCGCAAAGGAAATTCGTTGCCTCTTTCAAGGTCTGCGAGCCTAAATCCATACTTCTTTTCAAAAGCAAACACACAAGTGTTATGCAAATCCACCAATCGGTCACAAAAATAATTGTACCTCTGCCAGGCGTAATCACTACATCCGTCTGGAGTTGCACTGAGGTTTTTCACCATGGTGGCCCCGGTCGTTTCTTTTTCAACGCCCATCCAATACTCAACACTAATCGAGTACCTTTAACGATCTTCTTTACGCCATGCACGATTCGATCAGGCCGAAAGAATTTCACCCGACGGGTGTTAATAAAAGGTTGCATCAGGCCAGAGGGCTCAAAATCTCCACCTTCAACAGCCTCGCGGAGAACAATATTCAACCGATAGTGTCGATATCTATCAACCTCATCAATATGAGGAGGAATGTATGAGCCTTCCGGATAATGAATCAACCATACGTCATGCATGAAGGGCCACTTGGACTGCCACAAACGCATTTTGTAATACGCCCCGTTCGTTTGTCGTCCGGGCAACCACTCCCACCAAAGGGTTGGCTTACACTTGGCCCAAAAAGTACTGAATAATGTCATAGTGATCCTCGAAAAGATTTTAACTCCGGATTTCACTGATCGGAAACCATTTTGCTTTCTTTGCGTCATCACCACCTTTGACAGCAGGTAGCGGACCTGCCGGCAGCTCGATCAGGTGTGCATGAGTAATAGTTCGTCCACGCAAAGAACGATCAGGATGATCGAATACTTTCATTGCTTTGATCGAACCCTTCAACACGGGAGCAGGAACCTTAAGTTTAGTCTCTTCGCGAAGCTCACGAACCATCGCATCAACAATCGTTTCGTTCTGATTAACAAAACCACCCGGCAGAGCCCACAATCCCTCCCCTGGAGACGCTTTGCGTTGAACGAGCAGAATGTGTCCCGACTGAATAACACCTGCATCGACGGTAAGAAAGGTTGGCGCATATGGAGCAACACTCCAAGCAGCCTTATACTGCTTGATAAAGTCGTACTCACGACGCAGTTGTTTGAAGTCGTCTGAATTCTTGAATTTCGACACATAGTCGAAAACAACTTCAGGCATCGTACTCTTAACGAACGAGGCGCTGATTCCTTCAAACAGCAATCGCCGAATGTCGGTCGCATTGATCATATCGATTGGTTCATGCGGAACAGATTCCCACTGGGGGAACAGATCGAGATAATATGAACTTTCGTCTTTGCTGAACCCCGTGATTCCAATTTTCGTTGGGCCCGGGCGCCAACCAGCAGCGGCGATCACGGTACGCGTCTTCTCCTGAATCTCCGCAATCCAGCGCTGATCGTTGTACAGTTGATCGCGAATAGGTAGAGAAATAAGTTGTTTGTTGTCCGGATATACGGAATGAAGCATTTCGATACGCTCTTCAGCCGTGAACGGATTCTTGATTGTACGAGGCTGAAAGGCACTACCAACAAACACAATCACTCGCTCAGCAAGTGTTAGAGCTCGATCAAGGGCATATTTGTGTCCGTTATGGAATGGCTGAAATCGGCCAATGAAAACAATGTAGTCGTATTGATACGTAGGCATTTGGAAAATCCTTCCAAAATTAGTGGTTGAGGGTCTATCCCTCCACCTATGGCCATTCTACGATAAGCAATCGTAAAAGGTCAACATATGTATTTATTGGTTACCAGTTTAGTAACTTCTCCCACCACGAAGAAGGATTATCGGCTACAATTCCATGCTCAACCGTGGCTTGGACGATTTTTGTTAATTGCACAACTAATGGCTGAAATTTTTCATGCCCGGGCCAATCCAACCAAATATGAAATCCTTCTGATGAAATACCGAGATTCAGTTTCTCTTTCTCTTTCTCTTTGTCTTCCCACTCACCAACACGTTTGGTTGCTTGACCAAATTTTCTTTCAACAATGATAGGATAACGCACGCGACCGAACGTGTCTGAAGTAAACATCTCAGGCCACTCGTCATATTCTTTCACATAATCCGCTCGCATTTGTTTGTACAAGACATTAGTTGTCCATAAAGATGGTGATAGCGGAAGTCCAGCGCATCTCGTGTTTGATTGTGAAGCGTTTCCAGCTTCATAGGATGACCTACTTATAACTTGCGAGGTGCTTTTTCAGCCCTGCGACGTGTTCTTTTGTGCAAGCACACATCTCTGTGTATTGTTTGCGGTGTTCATCGCTTAGGCCTTTTTCTTTCAGGCGGGCCTCACACATCTTGAGGATTTCTTCGCAAGACTTGATGCAAGCGTTAAACACTTCACGCTCCTTCGCAATGTGTTCGGCTGAAACATCTTCTTCCGTGAGTTTAATTGGTGGAAGACGCTTTAATCCTTCTGGCGGCGCCGCAACAGGAATACCAGCAAATTTACGCATTTCTTCAAGTAGCTTACTCATGGGTTCTCTCCATATTTCAGCTATTTATGCTTGTGTAGATAAACTCGGCCTAGACTTCTACGGCCAAAAGAGGGTCGTGGCGTTTTTCAGCTCTCGAACGAATCTGCTCTTGTGGGTAGCCACGAGGATTCGCAATTACACGAGTCTCATCGACCATGTAATCGAATGGATCGTGCACATGACCATGAATCCACAAAACAGGATGAATTGTTTCAATCAGTGGTTCCAGATTCGAAACGAATGCATCATTCATCATGCTGTCTTTATAGCGAGCATGAACAGACTGGTACGAAGGGCCATGATGAGTGATCACAACAACCTTCTGACCATTCTCGTGTGCCAACTGAGCCGCAGTCTTGATAAAATGCTTCGAAGTTTCATGGACAATATTCGCATCTTCCGGACGGAAACGACGAACAAGAGCTCCGTCCTGTTTCTTGATGATGCGAAAGTCATTCATGTAAGCCATTGCGTGATGAGCACCAATTGGATTCAAGTATGTCCATAGTGTAGCACCAATGAATGCAACGTTGTCTTCAACATGCATTGCATCCTCGAGAAGGATCACGTTGCCAAATTTAGCATCTTCAATGTCCTCAGCAATATGTCGTCGAGTTGCTGGAAACCAGCCATGATAGTATTCATGGTTGCCAACAACATACAGAACACGTTTGAATTGTTCACTAGCACGACCAAGGAACGCCATTAATGGACTCGGCTCGCCCGGTCGATTCAACGGAACACCAATATCGCCAGCAAGGATACAAATAGTCTCTTTATCATCATCGAGCTTCTCGAAATGATAATCGGTAAATTCAATGTGCAAATCGGAAAAAATCCGGAGTTTCATGTTAACTCATTTGGCAGTAAAGGCGGCAATCAAACCACCAATAACAAATAGTATTGCTCCAAAAGTATATGGGTTTTCAAGTGCAAAAGCCACAACATAGCGTACAAGTTCCATTACCATCTCCTAAAAGGGGTCAAAGGTCAACCTAATTCATTTGCTCCGCAGAGTTCAAACGCTCGTCGCTTCCAACCTCTTTCGAACACTTTAAACTTCGGATTACCAGCGATAAGGCGTGAATAAAAGCCCCAAATCTCTTCGCAATATGCTGACAACAGTATCTGTTCTTGGTCGCCATCTAGGCAATGATTGATCGCATTACAAGACGCATTGCCCAAAACACCATCAACTGATAGGTTCAAACCAAATGCTTTGTTTAACGCTGTCTGGAGAAGAATGTGAGCTCGTTTTGCACCCATGTTCACAGAATGATCAAAGACCTTTGTAGCAATTGTTTGGTCAATGATGCGCCCGTAGCCATATTGGTCCCACCAACAGATACGGTAAATTTCGATCGCTTGTTCACGTGTCATATTCGCAATATCTTCAATATCTACATCACCGTCTAAATCAAAATCCCCAAGCTCTGGATGTTCGGCCAAAAATCGTAGGCTGATACCATAGGAGGTTGCTCCACCTGGATCATTGGGGTGATTCACGAATCCCCCCTCGTTTTTGAGAATGACTTCTATTGCAACATCGAAATTTGACATAGTTTGTAGCTCCTCCTAAATATGAACATATGAGACTCAATACAACTCTTTTTATAAACAAGGCGCGAAAAGTGCACGGTCAGCATTATGATTATTCGCGTGTTATTTACAAAAATGCCGCTACAAAGATTGAGATTATTTGTAAACAACACGGATCATTCTCTCAAAGACCAAACAATCACACATCACACAAACAAGGCTGTCCACAATGTGAACGTCTTGCAAAAGCAAAACGAAATCGAGAAAGGACGGTGTTGACGAAAAAAGAATTTCAACAGCGAGCGGAAGTGATACACGGAAAGGTTTATGATTACACAAACGTTTGTTATATTGCAAGTCATAAGCCGATTGAAATTCTTTGTCCCACACACGGATTGTTTCGTATTGCTCGAGCCGAAAAACATCTCACCGGTCAAGCCTGCCCTACCTGTTCGTCAAAGGGATCATTTGTTGAGGAACGCATTGCCAAGGCACTTACCGAACGCAATATTGTCTTTATCCGTCAAAAGAAATTCGACAATTGTCGATCACCATTCACAAACCGAAAGCTTGTTTTCGATTTCTACATTCCTTCCAAAAATTTGTTATTGGAATATGATGGTGAGCAACACTTCAAGCAATCCCCCCTCTTTCATAAGAACAATCGGTTTGAAAGATTCAAGATTCATGATGAAACAAAAACACAATTCGCCCGGCAATGTGAGTATCGACTATTACGGATGAGTTTTCGAGAAGCAAAAACCCTGCTGGCTTTTCTTGATACTGAACTTCAGTAGTTTCTCCTCGAAAACGATAAATATTTACACATTTCGGGAGATTTCACGTGGCCGTACCATTTGACACAGCAACTCGTGGTTTGTTTGATGATTTCGTAACAGGAACGGGTCTAGGTTGGACACTTTTCAATGCAGTCGGAAGCGGAACTGTTACGAACGTTGCGAATGCTTCGTTTGGTGCAGTGCGAATTACCACTGGAATCACGGGTGGTCATTCAACAGGCATTTCTGCTGGTGGTTTACTTCCAACACCAATCAATTTTACAAGCGTTGACGAATTTTCGTGGATAGCTGCAATCACATCCGCAGGACCAGGTGATAATGGATTGATAATGATTGCTGACAGCGGCTCACCGAGCTACATAGATGCCGTTGGCTGGATGATCACGACAACGACTGCAGTTCCTTTTTGTAGTAATGGAGGCGGCCAGACAACAGGTCCAGCCTTTATCATCGCCGGACCTCTCCGTGCCGTCAATACAGGTGCAAGCTGGCAGTTCTATAACAATGGTATTCTCGTTCATACAATCTCAACGAATCTTCCTGGTGGCTCAGGTGCTCCGATTGCACAAGTATCAAAAGGTGCAACAAGTGGTGTTGGTGCAACGCTAGACGTAGATCACTTCAGTGTGTTGTTTGTTGAAGGCGAGAGTGGTATTTCTTTGGATCAACTTCAAGATGTTGTTCTCACAGCACCATCATCAGGCCAATTCTTGTCATTCAATGGAACGAATTGGATTAATACCGTCGCACCAACACCAGCGGAACCAGCAAACCAAATCGTATACGGAACGGGCGCTGGTATTGATAGTTCACCAAACTTTACATTCGATCCAATAAATGGCGCCCTTTCGTTGTTTGGAAACTTTGCAGTATCTCCAGGTACGGGTGTTCTTCTTGTGGCAGCAGATTCATTTGGTATGAATGGAGCTTATGCTGTCCTTCGAGCTGGTCTTACCAGTGGTTCTGGATTTACTGGTGGGGATCTGTATCTCGCAGGAGGAGATGGTTTTGGTACGCCAAACAGTGCCGAGGGGGGTTCTGTTTTCATAACCAGTGGTCAAAGTGCTTTTGGTACTGGTAATAGCGGTGATGTTAATATAGCAACGGGGACTGCGGGTGGTAGTGGTAGTCCAGGCGACGTTAATATAACGGGTGGTACAAATGGTGTTGGAACTAATGCGGGCAGTATCAATATAACATCCGGTGCCACGTTTGTTGGAACAGCAGGAATAACTACTCTTGCGGGTGGTAATTCATCAGGACCGGGTGCTGCTGGTATTGTCAACATTAATGGTGGTACAAGCCTTTCTGGGGCTGGTGGTGATATCAATATCACAGCTGGTTCTGGTGGTGGCACTGACGGTATCGTTACAATCACAGGTGGTAATGGTGATACACTAGAAGTTGGAGCTAGTATTGCGTTGTCCACTACAGGTTTGCCAAGACTTACTATTCTTTCAACAGGTGAGTGGTTGGTCGAGGGTGCATCGGGAACGGCTGGTCAAGCAATCGTATCGGGTGGCCCAGGCGTTGCACCGTCATGGTCTTCAGTTTCCCCGGCACTCTACGATGCTAATCCTGTTGCGGCGACACCACCTAATGCGTCAGGCAATAATGCAGTTGCAATCGGCTCGGGAGCGATCAATCAAGCCGATGACGCTGTCGTGTGGGGTACTGGTGCAAGTGCAGGACAATTTGGCACAGCAACGAATAGCGTTGTAATTGGTCCAAATTCTCAGTCAAATGCAACCTTTGGAATCACAATTGGTACAGGTTCAGGCTCAAACCAATTCGGAGCTATAGCAATTGGTATTGCTGCTACTTCAAATGGAATAGAAGCGATTACTATAGGTAGTAGTGCAAACGCACAGGGCACAAACATAATTGCAATCGGAAAATCCGCCAATGGGACTGGTACCGGCGAAGCCAATTCCATTGCGATCGGAGTAAGTACCATTATTGACGGACCAAGCGCAATAGCGATAGGTGCTGGTGCTGTAGCAGATGGGATTCAATCGCCACTGGCCATCGGTAATTCCGCAAATGCAAGTGGTCAATTTTCTGTTGCTTTAGGCCCAAGTGCTGAAACTGGCGTAACTGCGGGTGATTCGATTGCTATTGGTACCTTGGCGATTAGTAATGAATCACAAGCCATTACAATGGGTTATACCGTTACGAACGCACAACCACGAACCTTCTTTACTGGCACAGGTGCTGCCACAGCTCGTATCGCCGAGTTTGGAAGCGCTGTGGAGCGTCAGCTAACGACTGGCGCTGCTGGTGGTGATTTTGCTTCGCACGAAGCTGTTGTTCAAATGCGTCTACGTACGACTAGTGCAACTCCATCGGAACTACGCACCTTTGACAGCGCTCGACTTACAATCTCGGCAAGTAGGGTGTGGCATTTTGACGCCGTGGTTATTGGTCAAGGCCAAACTGTTGCTAATAATGATTACGCTGTTTACAAGTTTACGGACGGGGTGCTTTTCCGTGACAACGCAAATAATACAACACTACTCGTCGCGCCAACCAAAACAGTACTGGCGGAGTCTGATGCAACCACGGATGCAAATATTACCGCCGACAATACCAATGAAGCTCTAGCAATTACTGTTACAGGTGTTGCGGCTGAAAACTGGGTTTGGTTGGGTTATGTCACGCTTAAGTCCGTCATTCCTAACGCAACATAAATAAAATCTTTCTTGTAGTTGTTTTACCTGTTTTAACAATTTAAACTATTGCAAAACAATAAGGAGACCATCCAATGGATTTCTTTTTTCGTGTAGAACGCTCAACTGGAAAGAATTACCAAGCCCACCCCTTCAAAAGAATTGACGAAGCAGTTGATAAAGCACTTGAAATTCTAGGATGTATGTTTCGACCACAGTGTCATTGCACCTGCTTCATTGTTAAGGGCACAAGACCACATGCACTCGTTCGCAATGTTCGAACCGACGACATGGTCGTGATTACTTCGGATGCGACGGACCCCGATTCTTTTTAGCACCAGGATAAGACCAATCGGTCAGTTTGCCTTTCCAGAATCGAACTGTTGCCATCCCGTATTCCCAGTTCGTTATTTCACCCCATGTTTTTATGCGGGTCGGCTCACCAAGCAACGCGTGAACTTCTCCGTATGTCATACCTTGATGAAGCTTATCCCAAGGATCGTTGTTCGGGTCATACGGACGATGAGGCTGCCCCATTGCGACTGTTGCAGCGGTTCCTAGAATGGCGCCCAAGAAGGCGCGGCGGGTAATCTCGTTGAGTTTCATGTAGATATTTATCGGCCTCGTTGACAAAGAGGGACAAGACATATATACTTTCGTCGAAAGGAATTTTCACATGACTAAAGAAACAATGATTCAGCCAGTCAAACGCGGGTAGATTCGCCCGTTCACCTAGGTTTGTAGACCTAGGATCCCTCCGTAAACGCCCTAGTCGGCATTTTCCGCGGTTTTTACCTTTAACCATTGACTAGGAGTTTACAAAATGAATTACGTCATTCCTGACAAACAGCAATTTAAGCAGTACCAAGAAGCATTCCGCCAACTTTCGCGTGGTAAGATCGCCACGACGCAAGATCACGTTCTTTACAATCTGATTCGAGGCCGTGATTTACGTTGCGGGTTTTCGCCATTCGTGAACGAAAAGAAAATCAACAGCCACTACAATAAAAATCCATGGCGTACGTTTGAGTACGCAGTAAACAATCTCAAATTCAACATCAAACATCGCAAAACACAGCGTGAGCATCACGAAAGGTCAGGCCAGAAGTATGGCTGGGCGGTTCCGTTCTGCATGCGCTATGGTGAAACACTCACCGAAGAACATTGGACAAACATCCTTACAGTTTTGGAGGCACACAAATGAGCTAGATTCCATATATGTATATTTTCGTCCGAGAAGATTTGTCGCACCCACAACAAATCGTGCAAGCTTCTCATGCAGCAAGTGAAGCGAGCTTTCGATTCGAAAAACCCGAACAACCATTGCACATTGTGCTGTGTGGTGTGAAGGATCAGCACCACCTAATGAATGTTGCACAATATCTTGGACGACATGGAATTGAATTTGAATTGTTTTTCGAACCAGATTATGACACAGGCAATACGGCAATTGCCACACAGCCTTTGTATGATCAACAACGTAAACCACTTCGGAAATTCAAGCTTTTACAGGAGAAAGAAAATGAAGAGACAATTAGTTGACCTTATTACATATTCTGTGTACAGTTCCACAGATTCACACGTAAATACTTGTGAAACAAGTGAGGAGGTGTATTATGGCTGAACATCCGCTGATTCTCCAGCTCGACAAGGCTGGAAATCCATGCCGTTGGATTACGTACGAAGACGCCGTGTATTACTACGCGAAAGATCTCGTTGCGTGGGCAGTCGGTACCGACGGATACACTGTCTACGGTGGTCGTTCACGACTAACGGGCGACCGTTCGTTTATGGACCTGAACTCCATCATTGCTGTTGCTGGTGAAGTTGCTGATACGCACATTCACCGCACGCCAGTGCTGACCAACCGTGCCCTCTTCCGTCGCGACCATCAGATGTGTGCGTACTGTGGTGGCATGTTCAAGTACGAAGACTTGACACGTGATCACGTGACGCCGCGCTCGCGTGGTGGTAAGGACCGTTGGGAAAACGTCGTAACTGCTTGTGGTGGTTGCAACAAGGTGAAGGACAACCGTACTCCGGAAGAAGCTCACATGAAGTTGCTCTACGTGCCGTATGCGCCGAACCGCGCTGAATACTTGATTCTTATGAATCGCAACATTCTTGCGGATCAGATGGAATTCTTGTTGAAGCAGGTCAAGCCGATTTCACGTCTGCTCAACCCGCCAAAGCCACACTAGATCAATGGCAAAGACGTTAAATGATCTGAACGAAGCAGGGCGAGAACAACTCGCCCTTGCTTTGATTTTACTTCGTGACTTCAAACGTTGTGGGAACGCCGAGGACGATATGAAAAATGTCCTTATCGTTGTTGAATTGGCTCAGATGCTCGGTGTTCATGAAGAATTCAACAAATTGATGTCACAACTCCCACCTTTCAAAATCGCTCCCCGTGATTGAAGCCTTGCTCCCTGACACTGATCCGATCCTCCGTCTTGTCGCACAACCTGTGACGGAGTTCGACGACGAGCTATGGAATCTTGCAGTTGACATGGCCACAACAATGTACATGCATAATGGCATCGGACTGGCAGCGCCACAAGTTGGTAAATCAATTCGACTTATCGTAACGGCTGAGTGGCCATACGTTCTTGTCAATCCTGAAATTCTCGAGCGGATTGGTGAGCAACTGTCTTACGAAGGTTGTCTTTCATCCCCTGGTAAATTTTGCTACGTGAGACGAGCTCAAGAGGTTCGGGTGAAATTTTTTGAATCGTCGGGCGAAGAACACACAACATTTCTCAAGGGTCTTGATGCCGCTTGTATTCAACACGAGATTGACCATCTCGACGGAATTTTGTTTACGGATAGGCAGGAACCAAGTTCGCCAAAAACTGCCCCGTTGCACGTTGCCACGTCAACGTAGTTCCTGCAAGCCTACACATATTTCTGGATAGCTTTCGAGCATTGGTAATCGCTACGCCAAGATCCTCTTCGCATGCTCCAGTTGTTTTATACAGAATTGCCCTCGTATTAGCTACATCATAAGCAGCTACAGGTGTTCCGGAAGCAAGCGATTCAATCATAACAAGACCAAACGTGTCTGTTTTGCTTGGAAACACAAATACTTCTGCTGACGCATAGTACGTTGCAAGCTCCTCACCTTTTCGCTCACCAATAAAGAACGTCTTGGGAAACCGCGCTCGCAACGCTTCAAGATGTGGTCCCTTGCCAATAACAATCTTGTCGAGATCGGGAAGATCTAACGAGAGAAATGCTTCGAGATTCTTTTCGTGAGACACACGACCAACATATAGAGCATACGGTCGAGCACTCGCCGTTCGACGTTTTGGGTGGAACATTTCATGATCGACGCCCCGAGTCCACTCCCCAAATGAGTTCTTGAAACTATGAAGCTGAAGTTGTTCTTTCAATGCTTGTGTGGCAACCATCACTCGCCCCGCCGGCTTGTGAAATTTACGAACAACACTGTAGCCCCATGATGCTGGTAGGCCCCACCGAATGTTAACGTACTCTGGAAACATTGTGTGATATGCGGTTGAGAAGCCGAGTTTATGCTTCACGCAATAGTTGCGTGCAGCCCAACCAAGAGGACCTTCCGTTGAAATGTGGATATAATCCGGACAAAATTCTTTGATCAGTTTCCCGACTCTTCGACGAGGAAAGAGTGATAAACGAATTTCGTTATAGCCCGGCAGCGGAACACTACAGAACATCTGAGGATGAATCACAAAAACATCATAGTCTTTTTCAATTAGATGTTGAACTGTTGTCTTTAGTGTTCGAACAACACCATTGACCTGTGGCTCCCACGCATCAGTTATTATCAATATCTTTTGCTTCATCTGTCCACCGTATTAGTTCTAAACGACCATCAAAGTGTTCGACAATTGCCGTACAACTCTCGACCCAGTCGCCTGTGTTAATGTATAAAACTTTTCCACTTTGTCGGATTTCAGCGTGATGAATATGACCACACAGGATCGCCTCAACGTTGTTGATCTCTGCATACTCAATCACACTGTTTTCAAAATCACTAATGTAGCTCACAGCTTGCTTGACGGCAAGTTTGATTGCGGCCGAAATCGACCAGTAGCCCATTCCGAGCTTTTTTCGGAACCAATTAAAGTTGCGATTTAGCCACAAAAGAAAATCGTAGGCAACATCACCAAGAACGGCCACCCACTTATGATATTTTGTGATGATATCAAAGATATCGCCGTGCAAACAATGTACCTTCATTCCATTAGCCAGCACGTGTGTGTATTCTTCAAATAATCGAATGTCGCCGAAAGAGTGATTCAAATAGTTTCGAAGAATTTCATCGTGGTTGCCTGGAATGAAAATCACCGAGGTACCATTGCGAGCTTTACGGAGAATTTTTTGAACAATTGTATTGTGCGACCTTGGCCAGTATGGGACTCTTTTTAGCGACCAGAAATCAATTATATCACCAACAAGGAAGAGGTATTCGCTTTCGTTGCTCTTCAGGAAATCGAGAAGCTGTTCTGTTTGGCAGCCGCGAGTGCCGAGATGTATGTCGCTCAACCAAATCGTTCGATACCGCATGTTTGGTCCTTTTGACCCATATTTATGTATCCCGTTGACATTATACGTTAGATCGTAAATACTGCAAACCTCTTTCGAAACATACTAGGCGGATATAGTTTAGTGGTAAAACGGAACCTTGCCTATGAGCATTTGACAAAGTGCTTATAATAAGGTCCAGTCCCGAGTTCGACTCTCGGTATCCGCTCCAAAGATAAATGGCTCAAGTTGTGAACCTTGCTTGAACAACTTATAATGTTGAACAACCAAGGAGAACAATAAAAATGAATCTACAAGAATACGTTCAAGGTGCGATTGAAACCGAAAGTCGCATTGATGCAGTTCAAGCCGATCCTGTAATTCTCTCACGAGTTCTTGGAGCAATGATTTCCGCCGGAAATCTGCTTGACATGGTCAAAAAGAATGTTTTCTACGGAAAGCCTGTTGCACCTGAAAAATGGAATCATGAAGTTGGGCTGCTCGCAGAAAATGCAAATCGTCTCAGTGCTGGTGAATATCGGCCCCTCCGCAATGAAGACTATAAGCAACCTATTGATCCTCGCTTGTTTCACGCAATCATCGGCATCGCAACAGAGGCCACAGAGCTTCTTAACGTAATGCATAAACAACTACAGTCATGGCCCCAAATGGACCCAGTCAATCTCCAAGAAGAACTTGGTGATCTCGCCTGGTATCAAGCTATCATGGTCGATACGCTTGGTGTATCGTGGGAACAAATCCTAGAAACAAATCAAGCAAAGCTTCGTGCTCGCAACAAAGGTCGTCAATTCAATGCGACAGCTACAATTGACCGAAATGTTGATGCCGAAAGAAAAATCCTAGAGGGTGGTGATGCTAGAGCAAAGGTTGAAGAAAGCTATGCATTTGGGGGGACCGATTTTCCCCATGACAATTTGGACTATTGATGTTTGTTGGACAAAAAATTAATGGAATGAAGGCAAAGAAGCTCATCGAAAAGAAAGGTGGGCTTCTTATTGACGTTCGTCCACCGACCTCGTTTCGAGATGGCACGTTGCCGGGTGCGATCAATATCTCGCTCCGACAAATTTCGTCTCTCCTAAAACATCCCAAAAACACACAACTGATTTTTTTCGCCGACACAAACGACGACGAAGACTTACGAGCTGCACTGAACTATGCTGTTCAGCTTGGCTTTGGTAATATTTATTCCTTGGGAGCAAAAGACAACTGGAACAAGTGAGCATTGTTTACAAAGGGAAAGGGGACTTTTTCCCTGCGAATTATAAATACAAACATGACTGATTGCACTTGTTCAAAGTTTTTTCTGCAGTTCCATCCTGCTGTAAACCCGCCGTATCTTTCTTACCAAGGAGGCTCACTATGTCCAAAAGAAGCCGAAAATCCGTCCGGAATGAACGGATCGCGGAATTGTCCCGCGCACTTATTCTTAATGGAAAAGCTATAGAAGATGGACCTCATCGCAAGAAATGGAGTAAGCACGATTTGAGACACATTAAACCACTAACACCTACACAAAACGAATTCTTTCACGATTTTCTCGCCGGCAAACACATTTGTGCCCACGGCTCTGCTGGAACCGGTAAGACCTACATCGCCATCTATCTGGCCCTAAACGAACTCCTCCGTGAGGATAGCCCAATCGATCAAATCATCATTGTTCGATCAGCTGTTCCGACACGAGATCAAGGCTTCCTACCCGGTACACTTGAAGAAAAGTCCATGTTATATGAGCTTCCGTACCAAGAGATGTTTGCGGATTTTCTAGGCCGTCAATCGTCCTACGAGGATATGAAGGCAGGTGGACGAGTCGTGTTCTGTACGACATCCTTCATTCGTGGTTTGACTTGGGATCACTCTATTGTGATCGTCGACGAAGGTCAGAACATGAACTTCCACGAAATCAATTCAATTATGACGCGGTTGGGTGTTCACTCTCGAATGATCTTTGTAGGCGACTTGCCACAGACAGATCTTCGAAAAAGCAAACTCGATACAAGCGGAATGGAAGATTATATCAAGGTAGTTTCACGCATGCCAGAATTCAGTGTGATTCACTTCACACATCACGACATCGTTCGAAGCGATTTTGTTAAGAATTGGATCGTAGCGTGTGAAGAGATTACTTCGACGTAAAGTACATAATCAAGCCCTGAACGATGAAGGTGATTACAGCTGAAACAACAGCAACAACCTTCCACACACCTCTCCGTTCAAGTTCGGCGGTCTTCAGTTTCGTAACGCATTCTTTGATCTGAACAATGTCTTCTCGCATTGTTTTGAGTAGTTCAATTTCAATTCGCTGATCGTGGAGAGCATCAACAATTGTCTGGAACTTGACTTTACCCGTACTGAGCTCCTCAGTCGTCTGTTTCAGCTGAAGATTTTGGGTTGCCCGAGCGATTTCAAGAGCGTCAAGACGGCTTTCTACATCGCTTCGTCGATCGAAATCATGCTCTGGATCATAGTCGCTCATAGTGTTTTCCTCCTGCGATATTTATGCCTTTGAGGGTCCAACTGGGTTTCCCCTTGACAACCAACCCGTTCCATGTGAGAATGTTTTGTCTATCTCGAAGGAGGTAAACCCATGACAGACAAAACCACTCTCGGCGATCGTATGAAAGAGTACGAAGCCACAACCCAAGGCGCACTTTTGCGTCGAACGCCTGTGATCATCCGTATTGACGGACGGGCATTCCACACGTTTACCAAGCGTTTAGTTCCCTATGAGGAAAAGACTGCTGCTTTGATGGGGATTGCCGACCGTTTTGTTGTTGATACCAGCCTACAACAAAGTCCGTTCAGCGAAATCATGCACAACTCGATGGTTGACACAGCAGCCGTCCTTCTCAACAACATTCAGAATTGTGTGCTTGCTTACACACAATCCGATGAAATCTCTCTACTGTTGCGTGATTGGGATAAGCACGAAACACAACAGTGGTTCGGTGGAAATGTGCAGAAAATTGTTTCAATCTCTGCAAGTATTGCTACTGTTGCTTTTAATTCAAAATTTCAGAACAGAGCTATCGTCAGCTTCGACTACTGGGGCGACTATGCTCAGTTTGATGCTCGTGTGTACAACGTCCCCAAAGAGGAAGTCGTAAATTACTTCATCTGGCGACAACAAGACGCATCACGCAACAGCGTCCAAATGCTGGGTCGTTTTTTCTTCTCTCAGAAAGAGATGCATGGGAAAAACAATAGTGAAGTCCAGGACATGCTGATGTTGCAAAAGGGCATCAACTGGAATGATATTGATGTATGGAAAAAACGAGGATCGTGTGTATACAATGATCCTAAATGGAATATGTTTTCGTCCGGTTCACGTGCTATGGCTGATGACAACATTCCGATCTTTACACAGGACAGAACGTTCATCGAAAAACATCTTCAAGCACCCGAAAATGATGTGCTTGAAGAAGCAACAATTGGCTATGCAGCACAGGGAATTAAAGTCATATGACTACCTATGTGTACGAAAACGTCGAAGTGCGAAAGACGGGTCGCACCGCAAAGCGGACTTTAGAGTCAAAGAAAGAGGAAATGTTAGTAGAGATCACTCCTCAAAACGACAAGGACGGACTGTGGCATAAGTGGGTTCCCGAGCGAGTACTTTTCATTGTCCAACCAAGCACAGGTGAAGAATGACCGCATTTCATGACATCAAATACATAGAATGTGTCAATCATGTTCTATCCAACGGAGTCCAGAAGCCAAATCGAACCGGTATTGATACGATTGGTGTGTTTGGTTATCAGATGCGTTTTGATTTGAGCGATAACACGATTCCGATTTTGACAACGAAAAAGGTCCATACAAAATCAATCATCCATGAGCTCCTGTGGATGATGTCTGGCAGCAGCAATATCAAGTATCTGCAAGATAATGGGGTGTCGATCTGGGATGAATGGGCCGCGACCGAAGGGCACTTAAATAAAATTTATGGTTTTCAATGGCGTAAATGGGAGACAGTTGATTGGATGAATAATGTCGTTGAAATTTCAATACGTTCTGGTGGTGTTGATGCTCCGTTCACTGCTCCAACGAACGAACTTCTTGAACCAACTGACGAGGACGGCCTTACAGGTCAAAAACTTCAAAACAATAGAGGTGATTGGTTCACTGTCATTCGCAAAATTTCCCAACAAGGTAATAAGAACAGTCGATACCTTGTTCAATTTGAAAATACAACTTCTCTTGTCGAAGCATTTCGTTCAAACCTACGACGTGGTCAGGTTGCTGACCCGTATAACATTACAGTGTTTGGACAGGGATGTATAGGTGAATATAAAGAACGGCCATCTTATTATAACACTGCGTATAATCTTTGGTATAATATGATGCGTCGATGCTACGACACATCTATTCCTGAATATTACCTGTATGGTGGACAAGGCGTGTTTGTTGATCAGCAGTGGCGATGCTTTGCAAACTTTCTGCGTGATATCCACGATCTCGTTTACTTCACACAATGGACAACGCATCCTTCTCAATACGATCTTGATAAAGATTATTTTGGTGCGTCTTCATACTCTAAGAATACGTGTGTCTTTCTTCCCTCCAAATACAATCAGGTGCTTCCTAAGCTTGATGGAAGCAAATATATTGCTACACACAAACCAACAGGGAAGAAATATGAATTCACAGTTCAGCGTTGGTTTGCGAGGCAACAAGGGATTAAACACAGCCAAGCAATATCAACAGCCCTACTCCATTCACCTAAACAACAAACACGAAAGTGGGTGTTTGAAAAAGTTGAACCAAAGCCCGGGTGCGTGTTTCGTCAACAACTTTTTACTGACCAAATTGCCCAAGTCGTAGACAAACTGAAGCACAATCCAACCGACCGTCGCCTAATCATCTCAGCTTGGAACGTCGCTGATCTTCCACAGATGAAACTGCCTCCGTGCCATTACGCGTTTCAATTCTACACGAGACCTCTAACAGATCAAGAACGTTTCTTGGCTGTAACAAAACGCTATGGCGTTCTCGACGCCCTTGAAGCAACCCAGGTGCAAAAAGACCCGCATGAGTTGCTTGAAGACCTCAACGCTCCCAAATATGGTCTTTCTGTCCTGGTCAACCAACGCTCTTGTGATGTTGGACTTGGTGTGCCGTTCAATATTGTTCAGTATAGTTTTCTCCTTCGAATGTTTGCCGAAGTTGTCAACATGGCACCGGGCGAATTGATCTGGAATGGTGCTGATGTTCACATCTACATCAATCACAAAGAAAAGCTACAAGAACAAGTAAAACGGAACATGTTTTTGTCACCCACATTCAAATTTGCTCGCAAGATTGGAAACATTGACGACTTCAAGTATGAGGACTTCATAGTTGAGGAGTACGAGAGCCATCCAGCAATTCAAATGGATGTTGCTGTATGAGGCGTTGACAGGAAAACCCTAATGGTGTAAGGTGCACTTTACTGATTCCTGGAGTGTTCACATGACCAAACGTACCGTTCAACAACTCGCCCAAGATTACCTTCTGTTTGGTGAGGAATCCCTATCTCTTGACGAGATTATCCAAATTCTTCAGGTGGCCGATGGGTTATACCATAACGGGACCGAGAGTTTTCTCAGCGACGAACAGTACGATACGATCCGTAGATACGCCCAAACCACCAGTCCAGATCACGTGTACTTCCTCGGTGTGGGAAGTGAAGTTCGTGGCGGAAAAATCAACCTACCCCACAAAATGGGCTCCCTCACCCAAGCCTACGAAGGTGATACGGAGAAGTGGGTGAAACAGTATAATCTCGAGAAAGAACATATCGTTGTCGGTGAAAAGCTCGATGGTACCAGCGCCCAAATTGTTTATGATGGCAACGGTAAGCTGCAGATTGCCTTTTCTCGCGGCGATGGTATTCAGGGCGCCGACATTACTCGGCACATTCGACGCATTCCGACTGTTCCTCAACAGGTTCGCAATCCGAATCTCCGAGTTCGTGGCGAAATTCTGATGAAAAAAGCCAACTTTCCAGCCGCTCAAGAGCTTGTCAAGTCCCGAAGCGGTCAAGCATACAAGAATGCTCGTAACATGACGGCTGGCCTTATGAACGCCGAAAAGAATATTGAAGCTGTCTATCAATATCTCGATTTCGTTGCCTACGAAATTCTCAATGGTGCTGATCATGAAGGCAAGTCCAATCAGCTGGACGAGCTTGTTATCAAGCATGGTTTTCTCGTGCCTGGCTGGTCAACGTATCTTGGCAAGGAGCTTAACGATAACACTCTTACTGACCAATTGAACACCAGGCGCGCCGAGGGGGTGTATGAGATCGACGGGTTGGTACTCGAGGTTAACAAAGCGGACCTTCGCAAGAAAATTACGCCTTCACGCGACACGCTGAATCCGGAATACGCTCGCAAATACAAGATTGCTGATGCCTCGAATCTCGCCATCACAACTGTGAAGGGCGTTGAGTGGAATGTATCGAAGGACGGCTATCTCAAACCTCGTGTCAATGTTGAAACCGTCGAACTCGTTGGTGTGTCTGTTCAATTTGCGACTGGCTTCAATGCCAAATTCATCAAAGACAATGGAATTGGACCTGGTGCTAAAATCAAGATCACTCGCAGCGGAGATGTAATTCCGTTTATTGTTGGGGTTGTCAAACCGATCAAGAATGTTGTCCTTCCCGACGGAAACTGGACAGACACAGGTGTTGATCTTATCGTCAAGGACCTCAAAACTAACCCAACGGTTCAACTCGAACAGCTCAAAGATTTCTTCACGTCGATTGACGTGCCAGCCCTCAAGGAAGGGAATCTGCAGACGCTGTTTGACAAAGGTTTCACCACGCCCGAAAGTGTCATCACGCTGACCGAAGCCGAAATGTGCTCAATGCTCGGTAAAGCGATCGGCAAAAAGGTGTTTGATGGTCTCCGTGCAAAGTTGACCAACATTCCTCTGTATGTCCTGATGGGTGCACACTCGGCGCTTGGACGAGGGATTGGCGTTCGCAAGATGAAGAAGCTATTTGAGGCGTTTGAAGGTAAGATGACTCGATGTGAGAACATTGTCGATATCCTCACGGTTGATGGCTTCGAGCATAAAACGGCGACAAAGATTGTCAATGGAATGCCTGCCGTTACGGCATTCCTCATGAAGATCAATCCATACGTAAAATTTGCTAAGTACGAAGAACCGAAGACGGGTGGAATGTCTGGCCAAACGATTGTGTTTACGGGATTTCGTTCGAAGGAGCTTGAGGAAATGGTCGAAGCACAAGGCGGAAAGATGGGAAGTGCTGTGAGCAGCAAAACAACGATTCTTGTTGCCGATAGTCCCGAAAGTGGCTCAACCAAAATCACCAAAGCCAAGGAACTGGGCGTGAAAGTCATCTCGGTGGACCAATTGAAGGCGATGCTATAATGTCTATTGAAGATGAAATCTTTCGCCAAATAAAAGCAGAACACGACCAACAGATTCGTAATGCAAAACAACGAACAGGATCAGGTATCCTCCAAGCTGAGTTGGATAAAACTCCGCCGCGTCGTCGCGAAACGATTGTGATTGCTGCCGTTGATGCTAATCGTGGGTTTTCAAAAGACGGCAAAATTCCTTGGCACCATCCGGAGGACTTTCGCTGGTTTCGCACCCGCACAGAAGGGCAAATCTGTATTATGGGACGGAAAACATACGAAGATATCAATGCTCGCCAGCTGAAACCAAAGGTTCATGTTGTTCACGGTAATCAAACAACGATGGGCCGGTATGACGATCAGGTCCTTCCAGGACGGACGTGCTTTGTTGTCAGCGACACGCTAAAAGATATCGCAAATGCCACGGTGGTCAAGTCAATTTACGACGTAGAGACGCATCTTCCAAATGATGACGATCGTCCACAGTTCATTATTGGTGGAGAAAAATTGTTTCTTGAAGGCATTAGTATGGCATCTCTCGTCCTGTTGACGATTGTGAATGATAATTTTGAATGCGATAAATTCTTTCCCGTTGAGTATCTGATGAAACATTTTGATGTCATGCAAATGTTCAAGGTGAATACAACGAACGACTTACGGTTTACAGTATGGCAACGCAAACAATAGAGTTTTTCAACGATCACAATCTCTTGGAGCTTCTTCGCGATCATCTGCGGCCAATACTTCCTTCACGATTTCCAATCGAAGGTGTTTACGAGGGGATTCCGTCATTTCACGTTCGTATTTGTTCGCATCACTCGTTTGTTCAACGTATTATCAATACCATTATAGAGGCTGTGGGCCACCCCGGCCGAATCGATGGTGGAGGGGAGCGTCCAACGTACACCGAATACTATTGGTTCGAGCTCAACGATACGAGGGGTCGGTCCTGGGCCCTGATCGTTCGCTTAGAGCCACACTTCATTGACATTCGCTGCCTCGACAATTAATGGCTCAATTACTAACACGTGATCAGTTCCGAGAGGGCGTTTATTTCTGTACGGTGGTATAAATAGCTATACAACCACCATAAGGAGATATTCATCAATGAACAACAAGCAAAGATACCGACAGTTAAATCCACAAGAGCTGAAACGCTTGTTTGAACAAGGCGTCACACTGAAACAACTCTGTAAACATTTTCGAGCGGGAGAACAAGCAGTCAAGCGGAACCTTGCCTTGCAAAAACTATCGATACAAAAACGACAAAGGCCGTTCAAACGACAACCAAAACAAGACCTAATAGGGTACAAGTTCAACTTTTTGACGATTGAAAGTTTTGAACACGATCCAATCAAAAAAGATTGGTGGATGAAAGTGCGGTGTGATTGTGGTAACCTAGGAAGGGAGAGCTTGCGCAAACTTCAACAAGGATTACGCAAAACTTGCGGTAAAAAAGGATGTCCACACTTTCATAAGGTGAGACAAACCAACGGGCGAAGTGGTAACTTTACAGGATATGAAGAGATATACGGTTCACGATGGGACCTGTGGAAAATAAACGCTCACAAACGTGGCTTGGTGTTCAACATAACTCCCAAGTACGCGTGGGAACTGTTCATAAAGCAAGAACGTAAGTGTGTTTTGACGGGAGTGGTGTTAGAGTTCGGGACGTCGTGGAATAGAAAGTCTACCGCATCTTTGGATCGTATCAACTCTTCCAAAGGATATGTAGCTGGCAACATACAGTGGGTGCACAAGCAGATCAACGTAATGAAACGGAGTAGCAGCGATGAGGACTTTATCGAGTGGTGTAAACTGGTTGTCAACAATCAGCGAACCACTGCTAACAAGAGAACAGTTTAGAGAACGCGTCTTTGAGCGTGATCGGGGGCGCTGTGTCTTCTGTGGGGCACCTGCTGTGGACGCACACCATATACTTGAACGCCGTCTGTGGGGTGAATGCGGTGGATATTTTCTTTCGAACGGTGCTTCTGTTTGTGCTACTCATCACCTTGATTGTGAGAGCACATTCCTCTCTGTCGAGGAGGTTCGTGAGAAGTGTGGCATTACGAAGAAAATTCTTCCTCCTCACTTTTATGATGATGTTCAATATGATAAGTGGGGCAATATTATCGAAGGTGATCGTCGATTTGCTGGCGAATTATTTCACGACGAAAGTGTTCAGAAAATTCTCTTGCCAGACCACCTCGCTCAATTTGTCAAGTATGTCAAATATCCAAGAACCTCGCACCTTCCCTGGTCGCCTGGTATGCACGACGATGACAAAATGATGCAAGACACAAAAGTGTTTGACGGTCGTCGAGTAATCGTTATGGAAAAGCTCGACGGAGAAAACACAACAATGTATAACGATCACATCCATGCACGAAGCGTTTCGTCGGGCGGGCATCCGTCTCGTAATTGGATTAAGGCGTTTCATGCACGAATCTGTGCCGACATTCCTGAAGGATGGCGGATCAATGTGGAGAATGTCTATGCGAAGCACTCAATTGCCTATAAAGATCTTGACACATACGCTTATGGCTTCGCAATCTGGGACTCCTCCAATCATTCTCTTGACTGGGGGTCTACACTCGAATGGTTTACGTTGCTGTCGATTGTGCCCTGCCCAGTGGTCTACTGGGGAACTTATGACGAAAGAGCAATTCGAGATGCTTATCAACGACTCGCAGGAACTCACGAAACAGAGGGGTACGTTATCCGTGTCGATGAAAGGTTCCACATGCGTGACTTTCGACATGTCGTTGGTAAATACGTAAGGAAAGGCCATATTCAGACCACAAAACACTGGATGTACGGACAACCAGTCGTACCTAACCAGTTGAAACCAGGGCTGACGGGCTTTGAAGGTGTAAAATGAAGCCAACGTCAAGAGATGAAGCACACTTGCAACGTAAGCTCGAGGCAGAGGACGAAGCAAATTACGAAATCGAGCGGGAGGCTCGTGAGAATCGTCGTATGTGGAAACGGCAACATAGCAAGCACCACCGGCGGCTCGGAAAACAACAAGTACAACAGGCACTTGACAGCGATGAAACTTGAAGATCTTTTTGAACAAGCACGCGGCACGTACGCAGGTATTCGCTACGATACACCTAGCAAACGAGCCATTCACAAATATATCAGTGAAAATAAATTACCGAATGCAATTCGTCCTGACAAAGTACATACAACACTTCTTTATAGTCGAAAACATTTACCGAACTATAAGCCTGCTGGACCAATCTCTTTGACGTGTCATCCGAAAGGCTTCACAGTATTTCAGACTAGAGGTGAAGGTCCATCCACAAAAGCATTGGTTCTTCTGCTTGATTGTCCCGAACTCGTAAAGCGACATAAAGAACTGATGGCCGAACACGGAGCAACATACGACTTTCCAACGTACGAGCCCCATATCACTTTTTCATACGATCTTGGCGATATTGATTATACAAAGCTGCCAGCGTTTACTACACCGCTTCACGCCGTCGAAGAATATGCCGAAGACTTGGATTTAAACTGGGCCACCACAAAAGGTGTAAAGAAAGGCGGATGAGATGAATAAAATCGTTATGGGAGTGTTGATTCTCGCAGTTCCACTTTTGATTGCAATGAACCTCTCTCTATATCGAGCAACCGAAACAAAGTCAGTCCCACAGAATCATGTTTCTCAGCTCCGTCCGGGATTCGTTGACAATCTTTGTAAACAGGAGAAGTCAACGGTCAAAAGCATTGAATTCGGTGCTGTAAACGGCTACACTATTGAATGTGCTAACGGCACAAGAATTCATGTCCCTAACTAGTTGACCTTTTAGAGTTTTCGTAGTATAAATACCTGATCACTGTGTGAAGCGTCCCGAAAGCGGACAAGACGCCGGGGCGGTACCGGCCGGGTCCACCATCAACGGGCCCGAAATAGGATTGATTGACGTTGTAGACGACGGGGACAGTGCGACAGGCGACTGACGTAATCGGCGCAAAAACGTAAACGCAAACGATGAAAACGCGTACACTGTTGAGGAACTCTACGGAGTTGCAGCCTAACGGCTGCTAACCTTACAGCGGGGTTTGGTAAACCTTGTTATCCAACTTACCAGGAGAGGGCGAAAGCCCTCTCCTTTTAGCACAGTGATGATCATGGTCAAACGTCAGATTGAGGAAGAGATCGATATGGACAAGCGACGTGCCGATTACTACCGGCGTAGGGCGCATGACCATCTCGAAGCAATGCAGCAAATGATCAAAGATCATACAGGACTGTCACTTCCAGAAGCTGTTCGTAAACATCGTGATATGTTCACCATGATTGGTACCCGCTACATCTATAACGATTACAAAGAAGTTGATGATTTTTTGTTCGTCTTAACCGAATACGACCATACAAATCTACGAATCAAACAACATCAGCTCCAAGCGGCCGCATTATCAGGCATGCCTGGCCGCAAGGAAGACTTGATAACTGAATACGCAGACGGCCCAAGAATTACCCAATCGCAGTTTGTTTAGCCCTCAATTTCCCCTGTAAATACATTGGCCTAAGAAGGAGCGCCAATGTTTTCCTATCAATATAGTCTAAAGAACGAAGAAGAAGACGACAAGAAACAACCACCTCCAAAGAAACGACCGTTCATGGCGTTTGAGCAAACGTTCTGTGCCTCTCAGGTTCATTTCTACTTGAGCGATGAAATTGGTGAGCCACACGACTATGTTGAAATGATCCATCGAATGCTGACCGCAGCATCTAACGATATCATCTTCATTCACCTAAACACTCCAGGCGGTCGGCTTGACACGGGCGTCCAAATCGTCAATGCGATGCAAAACTCACAAGCGAAAATCGTGACGGTCCTTGAAAGCATGGCATTCTCTCTTGGAACGTTTATCTTTCTTGCTGGTGATGAGATGGTTGTTAACGATCACTGTATGGTAATGTTCCATAACTTCAAGTCGGGTGTCGTTGGTAAGGGCCAAGAAATGTTCGCGCAGCTTGACGCAACAACGAAATGGTTCTCTGCGCTCGCAAAAAAGATCTACATTCCCTTTCTGACCGAAGACGAGTTTAATAAAATCATTCGTGGTGAGGACTTGTGGATGCACTCCCCCGAAATTCGGAAACGCCTCGACAGAATGATCGCACACCTTGCACAGACAAACGGAAAGTCGGACAAGAAAAAGGTTCGCCATTCAAAAGTTACAAAGCCCGAGGTTAGCGAGCCAGCCAAATAAACATGGTGTATAATACACCATCATGGTTTCTCTTGAAGAAATAATTCGACAACACATTTCTTTGTCCCATCGCCGAAATAGCCGTGGGTGGTTTTCCGTTTTGTGTCGGGTGTGTAATGACCACGGTCGCAAGGGCAAGCGAGCAGGGTTCAATTTTGATGGCGTAAAGGTTGGCTACAACTGTTTCAATTGTGGTCATACTGCAATCTACGACCCATCGATTCATCAATCTGTTCCTGATGACATGCGCACAGTTCTTGATGCGTTTGACGTTCCCCGAGAAGATTGGCAACGGATGGTTCTCGAGAACCTACGCGATGGCCCACGAAAGAGCACCGAACGAGTTTCCCCTCTTGCTGATATCGAACCTACTGAGATTGCACTTCCGTCATACTTTTACCAATTGATCGATGATCCAAACGACGAGTGGGCAGTTTGTGCGAATCAACACCTCGTAGAACAACGTCAAATGACGTGTAAAGATCATCAATTCTATCTTGTTCGCAAGTCAAAAGATAAAGATGAAAGTAAATGGTACGGAAGGTTGATTATCCCAGTGTATAAACAGGGAAAATTGATTTTCTATCAAGGCCGCGACTTGGCTGCGATTCGCCCGGATAAATATAGGAGTCCACCAATATCGCGGGAAAATGTGCTATTTGGGTACGATTATATTTTTGAGGACACGAACAATCCGTTGTATATTGTGGAAGGGTTCTTTGACGCTTATGCGGTGAAAGGCGTTGCAGTGTTCGGCAGCAAGATCACACAAGGCCAAATACGTTGGATCAATCAAACACGACGACCAAAAGTTGTTATTCCTGATCGATTCGGTGATGGACATCGCCTGGCACAGCAAGCGTTAGAGTTGGGGTGGAGCGTTTCAACACCCGACATTGGATCATGCAAGGATATGAGTGAAGCGGTTGTCAAATACGGCTTACTATATGTCTTGCGCTCTGTGAAGGACAATACACGTGATGGTTTTGAAGCTGCATCACGTATAAAGCTGTATTGCAATGACACACGATGAAGCACGTACATATGTCAAGAAACATCTAAAATCTGGTCGAAAGTCTCGCATAGTTGTCAGTGAACAACTTGTTCGACGCTGGTGGAGCAAGTTGAATGCAGCTGTTTTTTATGGTAGGCTGCATCGTCCTGATGCGATTCGGGTTGACAAATTACGTGGAGCGTGGGGTGCATGCGAAGGGATCGTCAACGACAAGACGCACGCCCGGCGTATCAACATCACGATCAATGAAACATTTGCAACAAAAAAGATGTTTCTGGATACATTAGTTCACGAAATGGTACATGCTTGGGAACATCAACACCACACAAGTATGGGACATGCAAAACGGTTTTGGATCTGGAAAAATAGAATCAAACGAACTGTTGGTCTTGACCTTAGTTCGGAAATAAGGGAAACTACATACCTAAAATGAGTGAAGATACAGAAATTCGTGCCAATGAATGGCACACAATGACCCTGCACCAGCTTAATGCTGAACGCGACAAAATTGTCGGAAAAATGTCTCTCCTTACACAAATATCTGGAAAGGCTGGCAACCCTACCGTTTACGGTTTGTATAAAGCTCTGGAACATGCTCTAACAGTTGTTTCGGGTTTGATCAATGAACGTTCACAAAAATAGGAGTACGAATGCCTCGTGAAAAGGCTTATACAGCCGAGGATATCCAAGATCTTGGCGATCGTGATTATGTTCGTTTACGAACACAGATTTATTTTGGTAGTATGCATCCAACTACCTACCAAGTTCCGCTTTTGTCCGAAGATCAACTGAAGCTTCGAGAAGTAGAATTCATTCCTGCAGTGTACAAAGCGATCAATGAAGTGATTGATAACTGTTTGGATGAATTTGCACAGATTGATTCACGAATCAAACTTTTGAAGATTGATGCCGATCCCAAAACAGGTACATATACTGTATCAGATAATGGTCGTGGCATTCCAATTGAAAAGAAAAAAGATCGCGAAGACAATCTCACGTGGGTTCCCGAGCTTGTTCTCGGTCGACTTCGTTCAGGTCGCAACTTTAAGACCGAAAAAGACATTGGCGTGATTGGACAGAACGGCGTTGGAGCTGCCTGTACGAACTTCTGTAGTACCGACTTCTCGGTTGATGTTTATCGTGATGGTAAACACTATGCTCAACAGTTCAATGATGGTGGTTTGGATATAAAACGACCAAAAGTTTCGGAAGTTAATGGTTCGAAAACAGGAACTTCTGTAAGTTTTACACTCGACAAGGGGGTTTTTAAGACTGTAAAGCTTCCTGAACTTCTGATCAAGAATCGAATGCACGAAATTGCATTGACCAATCCTGATATCACAGTTGAGTACAACGGTGAGCGAATTCGCTATAAAAAAGGTTTCGAAGAATACGTTGAGCGACTTGCTTCTGGCGGATTCTTCGACAAAGGTACTTACTTCGCGTTTACAATCAACACAGAAAATGTTCAAGGTGAGTTCTACGTGATGTTGGGTGTGAACAATACTGACAAAGAGGAAATGTTTACGTGGGTCAATAGCTCCTTGCTATTCGATGGCGGCAAATGCAACGCTCAATTCCTGAATGCTTTCATTGACTCCACGACAGCTTACTTGGCAAAAGAAGCGACAAAACGCAAGTGCGAAATCACACGAAATGACATTAAGGAAGGCCTTTTGGTTCTCGCCAATCTCAAAGTGAAGAGTCCAGAATATGATAGTCAGGCGAAAACTCGTCTAACCGCTCCTGACCTTCGAAAAGATTTCGTTGATATGATCGATTCTCAATGGAAGGCTTTTGCTAAAAAGAACAATGACTGGCTGACAGCAGTGATCGATCGTGCTGAAAAGCGCCACAAACGCAAAGAAGATGAAGATGCGATCGAAGGACTGAAAGCCAATCGAAGGAAACCCGTTGCAAGGCTTTTGGATGCAACTGGTACCGTTCGTAGTACCTGTCAGTTGTTAATCGTGGAAGGTGATAGTGCACAAGGTCAGATCAGCGAAGCGCGCAATCCAGAAACAACGGCTTCGTTCTGGCTTGGTGGCAAGATTAACAATGTTTACGATTCATCGGTTGCTCAAGTATTGAAAATGGAAAAGCTTCAAGACCTATTGACCGTCATTGGACTCACGCCAGGCAAGAAAGTATCCAGAAGTCAGCTAAACTATGGGAAGATCATTATTGCAACCGATGCAGACTATGACGGTGATGATATTTTCACATTGCTTGTTAATCTATTCCATCAATTCTGGCCTGAACTGTTCGATAAACAGTATGAGCCGATTGTCTACCGCTTAGTTGCGCCAAACGTTGTTGCCTCTAAGGGTAAAAAACGAGAGCACTTTTCGCGGCGTTCTGAATACGAGGGACAGAAAGATAAGTACAAAGGCTGGTCAATCGAGTACATGAAGGGTCTTGGCTCAATGTGGAAAGAGGATTGGGAAATGGTACTGTCGGGTGAGACTGACACACTGATTCCTATCATCGATGACGGAAAAGTCAAAAACACACTTTCGCTTCTGTTCAGCGAAGATGCTGATGCGAGAAAGGTTTGGTTGACAGCAGACAAAAAATAGGAGCCTTTCACTCTCCAGTTGCCCCAAATCAACTAATCAGATATAATGCTGAAATTATGAAACTTACTCAAGAAACACTCAAAGACTTATACCTCAAAGATCTCCAATACCCAGATATTCACCACGGTAGAACGACACCAAAGGTCCGAAACATCGAAGCGTGGAGACGGATCAAAACCAAACTTGCCGATGGTGTAGAAAAGCCCAGAACGCTCGACCCGTTTGGAACAACTGATATCTGGCTGTGGAGCGACATTCACTTTGGCCACGGAAACATTATCAAGTACTGTAATCGTCCCTTTCCAGACCGTAGCCTGATGAATGCTTGCCTCATTGGCAACTACCAGCGAGTTGTCAAACCACAAGACATTTGCATCTTTGGCGGTGATATCGGTTTTATGAAGGAGCACGACATCAATCATATCCTTAACCAGCTCCCAGGATACAAGATTCAGATTGTTGGCAATCACGACTTACATCGTGATGGCACTGTGTTCGATCTAGCATTCGACGAGCGCCATCTATGCCATGTAATCGATGTCCCAGCCGCAGATATGGAGTACCAGTTGCTCCTTACCCATTACCCTATGGATAATGTTCCTGCGAAGTGCGTGAACATTCATGGCCACATCCACGATAAATTGGCGATGGCATGGAATATCAATATGTGTGTTGAGCATACGAACTACAAGCCAAAACACATTCGTGAATTCCTTACGCAAGCTCGCAAATACCTTGGGACTCAAAACGATTGACAGTTAGATGGAACAACCGATTGAACTAAAATTTCTTGAACGTAAGCTCAAGTACCTTGGTGGAAAAATCGAGGACTTGTGTTGGGCTAATATTCGTGAATCTCCTGTTGAGGATACGTGTCAAGTTGTGCGATATGTACGTTACATTCCATGCGCCGATTTGTACGACAAAGACGGGTTCGTTATAAAAGACCAGGTGTTCAATGGTCGTGGGCCTTACATCGTCGATCCGAGCGCCATTGCTGCTGAAACCTATGACTTATACAGAAAGATGTGTCTTCTAATCGATCGTTCGCTGGGGCGTGAGCCTTTGAACCTATGAAACCACAATCTTCTGCCTATATTGATAGGCAACGCCGAGACTACTCGTTATACGTTATGCGTATGCGAGCAATTCCTGCCGCTACTGACGGCTTAAAGTCTGCTGAGCGGCGCGTTTTATGGACAGGACGAAGTGGCGATAAATTCAAATCAGCTGTCTTGGCTGGTGCAACCATGCCAATCCATCCACACGCAAGTCCCGAAACCGCTGTTGACACACTAGCAGCACGATACGGGAATAATATTCCTCTTCTGAAGCCATATGGCGCGTTTGGTACGTTACTGAAACCAAAGGGCTACGGTGCAAGCCGATACACGTCCGTTGCGATTTCGAAATTTACCGACGATGTCGTGTTTCGAGACATCGAAGTGATTCCAATGCAAGAGAACTATGACGGCACGTTGATGGAGCCCGTTCATTTTCTCCCGCTAATTCCAATTGCGCTCCTCAATCCAACCGAGGGCATTGCTATTGGCTTTGCGACGTACATTCTTCCTCGCACCCTTAATGATATTATCAAGCTTCAGTTAGAACATCTGCGAGGAGAAAAGAAACTCAAGAATCCAATGCCAACCTTCCGTCCAATTATGGCTCCTGTACCGTTCGAAACGGCTGCTCATAAGACGGAAGCAACAGAACGGGGTGTCGCTTACTACTATAGTGGCGACTATGAAGACGTCGATGGGGTCTCTGTTCGTATTACTAAGCTCCCATACGGTCTACTACATGCCAAGCTAATCGAGAAACTAGATGCACTTGTTGAAGACAACACTATTGTTCGGGTCGTTGACAATTCAAAGGATAAATTCAACATTGTTGTTCGCTTCAAGAAGGGTATTCTGAGTGGACAAACGAAGGAAGAAACCTTACAACAGCTTGGACTGACGATCCGTCATATTGAGAACTTCAACGTCGTTAGTTTTGATGGGCAATCAATTCTGAATGCTGAACCAGTGTCGTTCATTCAGGCGTTTACCGACTGGCGACTAGCGTGGTATGTGCAGCGGTATGAGCGACTGCGAGATCTTCTCAAACAAGACCTTAGTAAATACTACGATGTCCGAACAGCAATTAAAAATCGAGCGTCCGCGCACTCAGCAACTTTGTCGTCTCGTGCAGAACTCAAGGATTGGTTCACTAAAATTGGTATTGTGAACCTCGACTATATTGCTGATCTTGCTGTATATCGCTTTACTGAGGAAGAACGTTTGAAAAATGAAGACAGAATCAAAGAGGGGGAAACCCAACTGAAGGAATACAATAGCCTGTTGTCTAGTGAACCTAATCGCCGTAAGGTTTACATCTCTGAACTTGAAGAAATCCTCAAGAAATACACCAAAGGCCAATATAATGACTGATCATATTGCTCGAGAACTTTCCGAGCTAGCTCGCCTTGCCGGTCAAGTTCGTCGCGCCCGCGAAAGTCGAACTTCACCTCCGCGCCCACGGAGGGGAGACGATGGCGACGACAGTCGAATGACTGGAACTGGACTACAACAGATGTGGGCGATCTATGGTGGGCGCCGCTATTCGGCTTGTGAAACGGCTGTTGACGAATTAGTACCAGGACAGTATACGATCGAAGCCAATGACAGTCTCGGGATCCATTTCCACAAAGCGGACATAAACCTCGATGAACTAATCCGGCTCCCAGATAGTGTCAGCGATGAAATTGTTCGTGAGATTCGAACCTTCTGGACAAAAGAAGAGCATTTTCGTAAGTTTGGCTTCCTATGGAAGCGTGGAGTTCTTCTTTGGGGCCCTCCTGGATCGGGTAAATCATTAAAGCGAGGCACTCCAGTTATAATGTATGATGGCTCAATTAAAGCAGTAGAAGATATTAAAGTTGGTGATTTGGTTATGGGTGATGACTCTACTCCCAGAACAGTGTGTGCGCTCGGCCGCGGCCGTGAAAAGATGTACAGGATAGACCAAACAAACGGTGATAGTTACACAGTCAATGAATCCCATATTCTATCTCTAGTGCGATCAACATGGAAGAAAGGTAGACATAATCCTCACAGGCGCACAACCGAATACAAAGATGTTGAACTCAAAGATTATTTGGCTACGACGGCCAACTTTCAAAAAGAATGGTATGGCTATAAGGTTAGCATAGAGTTTCAAGCAAAACCTACAGGTGTTGATCCTTATTATCTTGGACTGTGGTTGGGCGACGGAACGTCCGCTAACACGGATATAACTACGGCTGACGGTGAAGTTATAGGTTTTCTGGAATCGTACGCCACCAATGTGGGACTACGGCTCGTTGAGAAGAAGATCTCTCCCACAAACAAAGCAAAAACCTATGCGTTGTCAGGTAAAGCCTTCCAAAGAGGATCGAATCCACTTCGCGCACAAATGAAACAGCTCGGCGTGCTCAACAACAAACACATACCACAACTCTATAAAATAAATAGCAGAGAAACTCGTCTTCAGTTATTAGCTGGACTACTCGATAGTGATGGGTATCTTGGATCAAACTGCTTTGAGTTTTCTAATACAAACAAAAGATTGATTGATGATGTTGTATTCCTTGTTCGCTCACTTGGGTTTCGAGTGTCTGTGAGTCAAAAACAAACAACAAATCAAACCGGTGATGTATTTTACAGTCAAAGTGTTCATATTTCAGGACACACAGATCAAATACCGACGCGCATTAAACGGAAACAAGCAAAACCACGGAAACAAATCAAAGATCCATTGCACACTTCTATAGAAGTTATTCCACTGGACGAAGATGATTATTATGGGTTCACCTTAGATGGAAATGGTCGTTTCTTGCTTGGTGATTTTACAGTTACACACAACACATCAACCCTTCAACAGATTTCGAATGAAGTAATTGAGAATGGTGGAATTTCTGTCTACGTAAGCAACCCTGACCTGTCCGCAAAAGGCTTGAAAATCCTCCGGCAAGTTGAACCAACGCGCCCGCTGGTTGTGATGCTTGAAGACATTGACACGATTATCGATGATCACGGAGAAGCTGATTTGCTCGCGCTTATGGATGGTGAACTTCAAATTGACAACGTGGTTTTCGTTGCTACAACGAATTTTCCGGAACGTCTCGACCAACGATTCGTGTGTCGCCCCAGTCGTTTTGATCTCGTTCGAAAAATTGGGATGCCTAATGAAGAAGCACGTCGTGTTTATCTCACCGCAAAGAATAAACGACTTTCCGAAAATCACGCAGAACTTCAAAAATGGATCAAGGCAACCAAAAACTTCTCAATCGCACACATCAAAGAATTGATCGTATCAATCGAAGTGTTCGAGGTTGAGTTTGAGGCAGCCGTTGCTCGTCTTCGTGCCCTAATTGACAACCAGCCGAAGTCAAGCGACAATCAAATTAAAGGTAGCTTTGGATTTGTTAATGACTAGAAAGGGCCATGAGTAAACGTAATTATTCCCAGACCCACGGGGCAGTTGGGGACATTCAGCGCCTCTCTCACGAGGAACTTGAACAGCTGTACAACATTGAAATTGACGAAGATGGTAGTGTGTTTGATCAGACATTGAATTCGTCCTTTGAAACACTCGAAGAGTGGGCTCAGCACATCGACGATCAAGAAGACGACGAAAACTACGGAACCTTTACGAAGATTGGTGGTCGTCAACCTTACGACGACGAATGATTACCACACGCTAATGTGTGTGCCATGATCAATCAAGCGTCGAACTTCGACGAAGAATTTTGCCACGTGGGTGCCAGCATATCGCCGGAGCAGATAAATCTTTCGGCCTGAAGCAGGATATTCTTCATGTGGTTTGAGGGCGCCTGAACCGCTCTCAATTGTATCTTCGATAACCTCGTTCACTGAATGTTCGGCAGGAACATAAACCCAGAAGTCTGCCCACACAACACCGCCGCCTGCCTTGTTTTGCAAAGGCCCAACAACATTTGCTCTTGCCCCAAGACGCAGTATTAGTCGATTACGAATCTCACCCAAGAGCTCTACGGCAACACGTTCGGCATGAGTTGTTTCATTTAGTTTCATTGAAAGAACCTTAACGGAGCGTGAAACTCGTATGGCTCAACGAGCTGCCAGTCGCCCTTTCGAATTAAATCATTTGACATGACCGGTTTCTTGCCCTTGCTACGATCAAGCGACCACGTAATGTGATAAATTGCACCGTCATCACGACGACGTGAACCGTTTACTTCAACAACTAATACCTCAAGACCATCTTCTTCGGCATAGCCGATCAATTTGATTCGAGCCGTTTCTTCCGGCGTGCTTTGTGGCACACCAAACTCTTTTGTAATGTGGTGAGCGATGAACTCCGGAAATTTTGGAGGATATTTCTTGACCAGATCTTGACGTGCGTGTTCTGGCACCTCGTAAGCAAGGTATCCTTCAACAATTAGCTCGTTAATGTTCACAGACCCAGCTCCTTCAATTGGCGAATTGTATCAGCTGCTGATGTGTGAAGAATGCCAATGCCACCCGCAGCAATCCACGGATCAATCGCCTTGCGTTTGTCGTCGATAAGGACGAATCCTGGCGCTGCATATTGCGCTTTCAACACGGCTTTCTGGACAAGATGCACTGGAACATCGCCCAAATGCTTCTTGACCCATTCTTGTTTTTCAGGAATTGGATTGCCAACATGTCCTGTTGCTGACAAGATTTCTGGATTGTATTTCTTGATGTAATGCCATAGCTCCATTGCATCTGGCATTGGGTCCATTTGGCCCCAGAAAGCAATGCCTTTCTTGGAACGGCCACCAATACGACCCCACAGTTGACCATCAAGTTTCTTGCTGCGCCCAGGCACATTATCTTCTTCCCACCCAGGCACCCACTGCCTTGCCAGCTTGACAAAGTCAACAAGCACACCATCGAGATCGCAATAGATCTTCTTTACTTTTCCGTCTTGGTTTAGCATTTCGTCTAATTTCATTTCAGTCTCCGTCAAAATTCACATGCGCAACGTACGTATCATGCCATCCTTGCGTCCAGGCTCGAGCTTCTTCACTGTTTTCTTGATAAGGATTCTCACCTTTCACTTTTCCGTGTGTATCTTGGAACATATTGGCTGCTTGGCAGCCTTTCTCATACGCCGGTCCATACTTTGTATGACTATTCTTTTCAAACAAGTCTTGTATTTTCATTGTCGTTTCCCTTTCCCGGACACAACTCCTGTAATCGGAATCCAGATAACACCGATTTCAGCCCCTGTAGGAAGCGATACTCCCGGCATGAATCGAACAAATATTTTTCGTGTCTGTCCACCAACACTTACTTCAAGTTGCCATTCCATAACGCCTAGATTGCGCGAGATCCGGCTCGCAAAGTTCTTTGTACTAGCAAATTCTCGTTCAAGTGTTTCTGAAATACGGCTGGCAACGCCTGCTGAAACACCCGCCTTTAAAACTAGGCCCTTGATAACTGGTTCTCCGGTTTCATCGTCTGTGTCTGGTCCACAAAGGATATTCAACGGTTCAACCTGACGGCCAAATCGAAGACGAAGTGCGGCGGCGACACGGTCAACAACTTTTTGCGTGTGTCGCAACATTTCCTCTTCGAAATCGATCTTTACTTCTTCAAGACGCACGTTTTTCTCCGTTCGTAATATTTATTCCCCAAACAAAAAGGGACTAGTTTTACACTAGTCCCTTCACTTTACCCTGTTTGCGTCGTTTTATCAACCACACTTGCTCGAGCCACAATCTCCACACTTATGACAACCTTCGCTATAAAGAATGTTTGTCGATCCACATGCTTCACAGACTTTTCCCTCAACTTGTTCACCATCTTTGATGAACGACGACAAGTACTTTTTGATTGCAAATAAGAATGTTCCAACCGTTGCATTGTCGACACCATCAAGAGCAGACACAATGTTCTTGATCAGGACACCGTGTCGAAGATTCAAGCTAATCATACGAGCAATCTTCGTAATGTTATTGTCCACCTCAATCTTCTCGTGAACTTTATCAATGTGTTTTGGTGGAATACCTTTTCGCTTTGCTAAGGCGGTCAAACACTCAACGGCATCATTTGCGATTGTCGTTTTCTCGTGACTATTTGTGTGAACAAAGAAACCAAACGGTCGAAGTTTTTGGTCATCCCACCAAAGAACTGTTAGATACCACTTCCGACCTTCTGCCTTTAGTGTTTTCATCGTTGCCGGTGCACTATCTGGCAGTTTCACGTCCTCGAGAATAATCTCTTCATCCATGTCTGTTGCATTCTTCTCGTCTTTGGCTGCAAGAACAGTTGTCATTGTCCCAGCACGATAGGTTGTGACGCCCTTCACGTATCCTGACTTGTATGCATCAAGATAAATGTTCTTGAACTCCTCGAATAGATAGTCGTTTGGAACATTGATTGTATTGTGCGAGACAACGCCGTTTATCAGATAACTGTGCGTGTCTTTTACCTCAATGTCGTACACACGTTTTTCTCCTACATCAACGATATCCGTAACCACCACACAAGTGAGATTTCGATCAAACTCTATGCCCAACTTGTCAACAAACGACATTCTAACAAAATTGTCCCTCTGTTGGCATTTTCGTAATCTTGCTCTAATTATACTGCCAGATGTATTGTGTGGTTGTTGAGTAATTAATTGCTCAAACACACTATTGGAAATATAGGTTTGTTTTTTTGCTTTTTCTTGTGGATTGTATGCTTTTTTGTGGTCTTCAACAGGAACAATTGTATCAGTATCTGTTAACCAAGCGATAACACCGTATGTTGTTTTTTCGTTTCCAGCAGTTCTTGTCAATAGATAATACTGAACGCCCATCGTGGATAACATATATGTTAGTTTTTCTGCGACATCTTTCGCATATCCATCAAACACCACCAACAAGGTGGCGCCTTCAGTCTTTTTCAGATAACCGTCAAGAGTTAATCCTTCAACAAACGCCTTCCACACCGAGACCGGCGAATCGAGCAACCATTGAGGAAGGCGTTTGTTAGCAGCACCATGACCAAACTCTCTCTTAAACCAGCGGGCAATTGAACTTGAATGTACATAGTGTGTTTTTACTCCCCACCTTGTGTCAAGTTGAACATGGTGTGTGTTGAACAATTGGACCATCAGTCGCTTACATAGTGCGTTTACATTCTCATTTTTTTCACAGATTGAAACTGAATGATCAGTTAAACTTCCATCTGCCACCCACATCCCAAGCAGTAACGCAAAATCTTCGTCAACAACTTGTGGAAAAGTCGTGTGTTTAGCATTGGGAGCAAATGTTGGTTGTGGTGGGGATATGTAAGGTCTATCAACGACAAAAGCGTTTGTGCGATAAAACACTTTATCTCCAACCTTAATATCAGCAAGCGGTTTCCATCCTGTAGCACACCTTAGTTTGTGTGTGTAGGCAGCTGTTAACTTAAATCCATTATTAAAACGGACAGTGGCACAAGGCTTAATGCCACCAAAATAATGTTGTGTTACATCCTTTTCCTCACCGTTTTCGTCAAGAACAGTAAAATTATCACAGGGCACAACAAACCCCTCTTGCGATGAACTATGAATACCCAGTGCTTCAATCGGTTTCAGTCCTTTATTCGTTGAAATTAGTGTCCCTTCTGCCACACATTTCGACATTGCACTATCAACATAGGGAGCAAAGCCCTTTAAGTCATTCAAATGATCGTTCACCGACAAATCCATTGCAGTTGACGTCCATCCATACCGCCCGTCCCATTCTTCCGCTCGTTTCATATAGCGGACGCCGTAATCTTGACACAAGACCTCTCGAGTTAGACCACGATTCTTGTCAATCTTGTATACGGTTCCATCAGGTCCTTTGCCTTTCAGAATCTCTTCGTCGCCTTCTTTAGTAAACTTGAACATTTTCGTCTCGTGCCATTCGCCCTCATACCACTTAGGAGTTTGGTCTGCAAATTCTGCTGGCATATGACCAACAATAACCGTTCGAATGTACTCATGCATGAACACCGGTTCGAGACCACCCGATACAACATTTGCAAGGATCGATGTATTTCCTGTTGGTTGAATCGACAACAATGAACTATTACGAATTCCATACTTCATCATTTTGTCTAGATATTCTGAGGGAAGATTTAATTGTTTGACAAACGGACCCTCGAGGTGTTTTTCGGGACGGCACACAAAGAACATTCCCTTCTCAACTGCAAGATCAATTGAAGCCATATAGGCAGCACGTGCAATTGTTGTCATCACTTGATCGCGAAAGATACCTGCCTCTTCCGAACCGAACTTTGTTTTCAACATATACAAAGCCGAACCCCAACCAAGAATACCAACGCCAACGCGCCGTTTGTTGCGAATGTTCCATTCGTATTCTGGCAAGGGAGCTTTTGTCAGATCATTAATATCATCAAGAAAACGAACCATGATAGCAGTGTACTTGGCAACCTTCTCGAGATCAAAACCAGAGCGATCTGCATTGATAAACTGTGTCAAGTTCAAAGAGCCAAGATTACAGACACCGCCTGGGGCAAGAGTTTGTTCCCCACAATTTCCCGTGTAGCACCATTCAGTTGGAAAGACGTGTTGATTATGTAGAACACTGATGTCCCAAACCTTGGCCGTTCCGGCAGATTTAACAGACACCACCTCAACAAATTCAAGAGCACGATGATCCCTTTTGTTGCATACACGACTAATTATATTTTCGAGTCTCTGGTGTTTATCAGGATGAGTGATATCGAACACTTTTGCAAATTTAAGAACTGCTTTGCCTGACACGGCCACGTCCCAACGATCATATGAGTGATCATAATCTTTACCATTAGGAAACGATACTTCTTCGACTATTGTGTTCCATACCATTGTTGGCACACCAGCAAAACTCAACAGTTTTGCAAATCCTTGTGCGAGTTCTTCTCTTGATGTGGTAAGAGTAATTTTTAGATTGTTGTTGCTGTCACTTACACATCCGTCGGCACTCAATAAACCATCAACAAATCCTTTAATGTATTGGTCATTGCCCTGCCAAACACTATCTGGAATGGTTTTTACACTAGGTATTAACTTATAGCGACTCAACATCTTATCAACAAGTTGTCTTGTCGTAAACTGCAAATAAATTTCCCCTGTATTTTCCCTCACGGAGAGAGTGGATGGGACACTCTTTAGTGAATTCACAATTGCAAGGACACGTTCTGCCATTGAACGCTCGTGTTTTCCAAAAGTAATACCAACATTATATTCATTGTTGCCTTTGTGTGTGAACCATCCGTCGCCAGTCAAATAACCAACAAAAAATCCCTCATCGTACGTTAATGACATATCACCAAAGACTCCAATATCCTCATTACGATTTAATGGGATCAGATCACCTACTCGGAGCTCTCTTGCATCGACTTTATATAACCTCTCCATTCGTGCATCGTAAACAGGCCATCGATGTTTCTTTGTTGACCGAACTGTGCGATTTGTTCCAAATGAGATTTCTAACAGTTCTTCATTTTCCCCCGAAAGTCTGCATCGTGCTGGGGCCCACTCACCATCTAACGACTTCACTAAAAATTCTTGCCCGTCGAGTACTTCGATCGGAAAGATGCCGCCTTTCGTGTGAACTAACGTTCCTGCTGGCATTGACGGGTTAGTGGCATAGACCGTTTCGGCATAGTTGAGCGGCAAGAAATGATTTGCACGATCAAGAAACAATATGCCCGGCTCTGCGCGTTTATAAGTACTCTCCATCAAGAGATCCCACAGCCCTGTTGCTGATACCACATTATGAAGTTTGACAGGATAGCCTTTTGCTTTCCATGCTCGAATATCACCTTGCCATTCTTTCTTGTAAGCGGGAGAGGTTGTATCAGGAAAAACCAGATTCCATTCATCCAATGTTGCTCGTGCTTCAGTAAGATTGAGGAGAACAGTTCCACACACGGGACTGTCGCCCAAACTCTGTTGGTGCTCGATTATCTGACGATCAATTTGCTGAATCCGAACAATCCGTTCCATAAATTCATCGGTACAATTGACAGACACGTTGAACTTTGTGAGACGTCCTGGTTGTTGTTTTGCTGCAATGAATTCGAGAATGTCTGGATGCCAGCAGTTGTGAACAAAGACACCATTGGCCACGAAGTTATGATATTCAGGCATTGCTATATCAAAAACTTCTTGCTCAATACTTTCCTCTACACGCACCACTTTGTGGTTTGTTGTTTGTTTTGAAAAGTTAATTCCTTTGTTCCACGGTGTTGTTCCCTTACGCTTTGCCACATATTTTGTTCGTATTTCTCGCGCCTTTTTTTCCCCGTAAAACTCTTCCCAAGTGGTTCCTTTCATCCGCCGCGCCCGAAGCTGTTGCATTTCTTTCAAATCCGTTGAATGATGAGTGGAGTGTTCCCGAAGTGTCATTGTTTGAATATTATCGGGATGGTTGTTCCACTTGACGTGATCTACGTGATGGGCAACAGTGCTGTCAGTGTTGCGCTTGCTTGTTAAAATTGTTGGATATTGACCAAATTTCATTTCAAAAACGGCATTATGTTCTGCAATAAGTTTGCGACTACCTGTAATACTTAAAGACAGATAATCATTGATTAAGCGCTTGTTTAAAGCAGCAAGACTATCACTTGCGACTAAATCTTTTGCTTTTTTATACGACCCATCGCTTAATAAAAATTCGTGGTCAGGTGTGCACTCAATATAATCGTCGTTATCAAATACAACCTTAACAGTTGCTCGTATGCCTTTTGACCATACCATCAATGCCTGACGAACATACACATTACCCTGACCATCAGTGCAATACAAGTAGGGTGTTTGACCTACTAACTCTTTGAT
>Ga0187893_10000636_pt1 | contig 89352 bp, 83 predicted proteins | sample MA1701074metaG_FD_139574 | JGI IMG/M metagenome (GOLD analysis project Ga0187893, IMG submission 139574) | White microbial mat communities from a basaltic lava cave in the Kipuka Kanohina Cave System on the Island of Hawaii, USA - MA170107-4 metaG ... | reverse complement strand
CCGCCGTAAGGAGACCCTTGACTGAAGACTAAGGACGAGAACGGCGGGCCGCGCCTCCTCTCCACTCATCCTCTCGCGTCCGGTCGGACGGCGGGGCGGCAATCGGAAATCGGAAGTCGGAAGTCAGGAATCGGAGATCGGAAGAATCGGAATCGAAAATGGGCAATGGGCAGTCGACGTTGGAGTCAGAAGTTGGAAGTCGGAAATGAGCAACGACCAGTGAGCGAAAACGGAAATATGCACGGCTTCGCTCACGCGAAGCCGGGGCCGCAAGCCCTCCCATTTCAAGGGAGGGGACTCCCGGAGAGACCGAATTCCAACGAGGGCGATTCATGCGCCGAGCTTTCCCCGGCCGGGCGAGTTCATTCGTACACTGTTGAATCTATTGCTGTTTCACGTGAAACAAACGGGAAAAAGGATGGGCCGTCGGTGAGCCGGGAGTTCGAATGATCGGCGCGCCCGTGAGCTCACGCCAGGGTCCGTTCGATCGCCTCTTTCCATCCGGCGAGCAGCGGCGCGCGGTCGGCAGGCGTCATATTCGGCTCGAAGCGGCGATCGCGCGACCAGATGCGGGCGACGTCGTCGATGGAGGAATAGATCCCGACCTTGAGGCCGGCGAGAAAGGCGGCGCCGAGCGCGGTCGTCTCCATCACTTTCGGGCGCTCGACGGCGAGGCCGAGGATGCCGGCGAGGAATTGCATCAGCCAGTCATTGTTCACCATGCCGCCGTCGACCCTCAGCGCCGCAGGCTTCACTCCGTCCTTTTCAATCGCCGAGAGGAGATCGGCCGTCTGATAGGCGACGGCCTCGAGCGCGGCGCGGGCAAGTTCGGCGGGGCCGGCCGCCCGCGTGAGCCCATAGATCGCGCCGCGAGCGTCGGGCGCCCAGTGCGGCGCGCCGAGCCCGACAAAGGCGGGAACGAGATAGACGCCGCCATTGTCCTTGAGGCTTCGCGCCAGCGCCTCGGTGTCGCCGGCGGTTTTAATGATTTTGAGCCCGTCGCGCAGCCATTGCACCGCGGCGCCGGCGATGAAGATCGATCCTTCCAGCGCGTAACGGGTCTTTCCGTCGAGCCGCCAGGCGATCGTCGTCAGAAGCTTGTTCCTGGACCGGACGATTTTTTCACCGGTGTGAACGAGGACGAAACAGCCGGTGCCATAGGTCGATTTGATGGCGCCCGGCGCGAAGCAGGCCTGGCCGATCGCCGCCGCCTGCTGGTCCCCTGCGGCCCCGCGGATCGGGATCGGCCGGCCAAAGAGCGCCCGGTCCGTCTCGCCGTAATCGGCCGCGGAATCCCGGACCTCGGGGAGGATTGCGGCGGGAACGCGGAAGACGCTCAGCAAATCGCGATCCCACTCTCCGGTTTCAATATTGTAAAGGCTGGTGCGCGAAGCGTTGGTCGCGTCGGTTGCATGGACGCGGCCGCCGGTCAGCCGCCACATCAGGAAGCTGTCGACCGTCCCGAAGGCGAGGGCGCCTCGTTCCGCTTTCGCCCGCGCGTCGGTCGCATCGATGAGCCACGCCGCCTTGGCGGCGGAGAAATAGGGATCGAGCACGAGCCCGGTCTTGCGCGCCACGTCGGCTTCGAGGCCGTCCGCTCTCAGCGCCTGACAGACGTCGGCGGTGCGCCGGTCCTGCCACACGATCGCGTTTGCAATCGGTTTCCCCGATTTCCGGTCCCAGATGACGGTCGTTTCGCGCTGATTGGCGATGCCGATCGCGGCGATCCGGCCGCCGCCCGCCTCAGCCTCATCGAACACGGCCTTCGCCGTCGCGAGCGTCGTCCGCCAAATGTCTTCCGGATCGTGCTCGACCCATCCGGGTTTCGGATAATGCTGCGGAAACTCCTCTTGCGCGACGGCGACGATGTTCGCCTCTGCGTCGAAAACGATGGCGCGGCTCGACGTCGTGCCCTGGTCGATCGCCAGGACCAGTCCCTTGTCAGCCATTCGTCTTTGTCCGGACTAAAGGAGCTTCTTGATGTCGGTTTCAAGCGAGCCGGGACTCGAATTGGGCGGAAAACGCGCCGTCACGTCGCCTTCCCGATCGATCAGGAACTTGGTGAAATTCCACTTGATGCTCCGCGTGCCGCCGATCCCGAGCTTCTCCGCCTTCAAGTGTTCGTAGAGGGGATGCGTCTGCGGTCCATTAACATCGATCTTGGCGAACATCGGAAAGGTCACGTCGTAGTGGGTCGTGCAGAAATCCATGATTTCGTCTTCGGGTCCGGGCTCCTGCGCCCCGAACTGGTTGCAGGGAAATCCGAGCACGGAAAAACCGCCCTCCTTGTATTTCCGGTAAAGCGCTTCAAGACCTTTATATTGGGGCGTGAACCCGCATTTGCTGGCGACGTTGACGACCAGCAGCACCTTGCCTTCGTAATCGGCGAGCTTCTGATCCTCGCCGTCGATGGTCTTCGCCGTGAAATCGTAAACATTCGCCATGGCGTTCGCCTCCCATCCGATCGCGGACCCTTTATTGCGCCCGCAAAGGCTCCTGTCCAAAGAGAATTGCGCATGCTTGCCAAGGAGCGCGGGCGCTGGAACAATGACAATCCGTTCATTTTAGACGGCGCTCGAAGCCGCGAGGCGTCGCGCGCATGCTGCGCCTCTGGAGCGGTTCTATGAAATCGACGCCCGATGGATTCCCAAAAACCGTGACGCTTGGCCAGAGCGCGGTGACGCTGCGCGAAATGCGCAGTTCCGATGAGAAGGCTGTGCTCGCCTTTGCACAGAGTCTTCCGCCGCACGATCTCCTGTTCATCAGCCGCGATATCAGCAATCCAAAGGTCGTGTCCGCTTGGGTCGAGGCGATCCGGCTGGGAACGATATGGACGTTGCTCGCGCTGGATGGCGACAGAATTCTTGGCACGGCGGCGCTGACGCGGGATCGCCTATCGTGGTCGCCGCATGTCGGCGAATTGCGCGTCGTCGTCGCTCCGGATGCCCGGGCCCAGGGGCTGGGACGCACCCTGGTTCAGGAATGCGTGCGCAAAGCCTTGCAACTCAACGTAAAGAAGCTGATCGCCAACATGACGGCCGACCAGAAAGGGGCGATGGCCATTTTCGAAGAGTTCGGGTTCCATCGCGAGGCGCTGCTCAAGGATCACGTCATCGACCGCGACGGCAAGTTCTATGATCTTGCTGTCTTGAGCGACGGCTCGGGCCAGGCGAAGGCGCGACTTTCTGACGTTGAATCTGCCGGGCAAGGTCGCTGATATATGTGTGCAACATGCTGCAAAGCAGCACGCTGAATAATCCTGATCGTCCCCTATCGCCGCCGCCAAAGCGCTGTAGAATCAAAGCAGTTCGCAAGGATGTTGAGTCGTGATCTCTGAAACTGCGCCGGACCTCGCGCCGCCGCCTTTGCCTTTTGCGTTGCTCGAATTCGGACGCGCTTTGGGCGAAATGGCCTCCTTGCCGGCGGCGCAGGCGCTATTGCGGATAGCTCCGGTCGGCGACGGACACGCTGTCGTGGTTTGCCCGGCTTTCATGACCGGCGATTCGGCGACCGGCTTGCTTCGCCAGTTCATCCGCTCTCGCGGCTATCGCGTTTACGGCTGGGAACTCGGCCGGAACATGGGTCCGGCGACGACCGGCGAAAACCAGGAACATCTGGCCAAGCGCGTGACCGATGTGTTTCGCCAGTCGGGCCGAAAGGTTTCGTTGATCGGATGGAGCCTAGGCGGCGTGCTGGCGCGCGAACTCGCCAAGCGCATGCCCGATCGGGTGCGGCAGGTCATTACTCTCGGCAGTCCTCTCGGCATCGACCCAAGGTCAACGCGCGTGAATTGGGTCTACCGGCGCATCGGCGACACGCCGATCCCGGAGGAGGGAATCGCCGAGATTCTCGCGGGCGTCCGCACCCCGCCGAAGCAGGTCCCATCGACCGCGATCTTCTCGAAAACCGACGGGATTGTTCCCTGGCGCGGCTGCATCGAGCCCAAGGGGCAGCTGACCGACAATATCGAAGTTTTCTCGAGCCATTGCGGGCTCGGCGTCCATCCGTTTGTCTTTTACGCCGTCGCCGACCGGCTGGCGTTGCCCGAGAACGGCTGGGCGCCATTCGACCGCAACGCCAGTTCCTGGCGCCGCGTCGCGTATCCCTCGAGCGGCCATTGCTATGACGTCAACGGGAAATGAAAGCGGCCGGTGCGGGGGGCGCGCCGGCCGTCCGGGCTGTCGGTGGAGGAGACAGCCGCGAGACGCTCCGCCGAGGGGAGAGGCCCGGGCGGGGCGATTTGGTTAGGCGCGTGCGCCGGAGCGGACCTTATCCCGCAGGCTGGCGAAATAGCCGGTCACCGGCTCCAGCGATTCGCGGCTCGATTGCGCGGCGAGCGAGGCGACGTCGCGGACCTGGGCGACGTTGCGCTCGATCCCTTCGCGCAGCGCATCGCGCTGGATGCGAAGCGATTCGCCGAGGCTTTCGGCTTCCATTACTTCCTTCAGCGCCGCAAACGTCGCGTCGGCGTTGACCTGCGCGTTCTCAATGAGGGTCAAGAGGATCTCCCGGCGCTTCTCGTCGGCGATCGAACCCGACTCCCGCAGAGCGGCGCCGGCGTCCTGAAAGCCGGCCTGGATGCGCTTCACGATCGATTCGACATTGTTCGCGGATTCCGTCTTCGCGGTTTCGACCTTTTCGGTCGCGACGCGCGCTTTCGGCTTGGCGGATTTCGCCGCGGTCTTCTTCTTCGCAGTCTTCGTAGCCATTGGTGTTGCTCCTTGTTCCGAGGCGTTGGAAGGTTCAGGCGGCGCGGGTCTTCGTCGCGCCATCCTCGACCGCCCGGATATGGCCGAGGACAAGCTCAGTGATTCTGGGAAGGAATTTCGGCGGAAGATCGTGGGCCATGCCGTCGATGATCTCCGCACGCGCGTTCTTGATGTTGGCGGCGATATCGAGGCCGCCTTCCTTGGGCGACAACGGATCGACCGATCCGTGAATGACAAGCGAGGGGGCTCCGATCTTCTGTGTCCAGCGCCTTAAGTCGCCGGTCGCGAGAATGGCGGCGATCTGGCGATGAACGCCGGTCGGATAGGTGCAGCGATCGATCGAGTCCGCAACTTTCTGGCGGAACTCGATCGGGTCGTTGCCGCCGTTCGGGGATCCGATGGTGTCCCAGATTTTGATGGTGCGGTCGATCAGCTCATCGCGAGAACGGGCGCGCGGCTGCGAGCCGAAGAGCTCCTTCATGATCCTCGGATCCGCCTGCTTAAGGCGCCGGTTGTTCGTATTGGACATAATCGCGGTGAAGCTCTTCACCCGATCGGCGTAATCGGCGGCGATCAGCTGGCCGATCATGCCGCCCATCGACACGCCGACGATATGCGCGGACTTGACGCCAAGGGCGTCGAGCACGCCAACCGAATCGGCGGCCATGTCGTGGAGGGTGTAGGGAGCGAGAGCCTTGAGGCCGAAAAGACGGATCGCGGTCATCGCCGTCGCCGGGTGCGGCGCGCGCTTGGAATGAAGCTTCTCGGAGAGCCCGATGTCGCGATTGTCGAAGCGGACGACGTGAAGCCGGGCCTCGACGAGCTTGTCGATAAAGCTCTTCGGCCAAAGCGTAAGCTGAGCGGCGAGGCCCATGATCAGGAGAACCGTCGGGTCGGATTTCCGCCCGAATTCCTCGACCTCGATGTTGATCCCGTTGGCTTTGACGATAGGCATGAGCGACGACCCTCAGTGAACGGATTCAGAAACAAGGCCGGGGGCCCGCGGTTCGGCCGCAATGCGGCGCTTTCCGGCCGAACGCGTCGCCCCAATCGGGCGAGCCGGCTTCTTCCTGCCGCCCTTGGCGGTTGCGGTTTCGCGAAGCTCGTTGAACGAGACTTCGAGGCATTCGCGGTAGAAGTCGGGATCAGGCAGCATCTCGCGGCAGGCGGTGAAGGTGACAGCGATCTCGCCGCAATAGCTCGTGACCGCGTGGAAGAGCCCGAGCGAATCGAGCACCGGCCCGAGGCCGTAAGAGGCGACCATGCGCGCCCCGGCCATATAGAGCGGAACCTGCGGGCCCGGCACGTTGGTTACGACGGTGTTGAAAGTCGGCCGGAGGCGGTTGGCGAGACCGAGACGGGAATAGAGCCGCGCCGCGACGCCGGACACCATCGCCGGCGCAAGCTTCGACATGTCCGCGAGCTGGCGGGCGCCGATGGCGCGCGTCATCGCTTTCTGGTTCGCCGCTGCTTCATGGGCGTATTGGAGGCGCGCGAGAGGGGCGGCGATATGCGTGCCGAGCGGCACGGAGAGCACCGTCACTTCATTGCCCATGGCGTTCTTTTCGCCCGTCGTGCGGACGGAGAGCGGCGCCATGGCGATCAGCGGTTCGGCTGGAAGCTCGCGCTTCGCCTTCAGGTAACGGCGGAGGGCGCCGCCGACGACGGCGAGCATGACGTCATTGACGGTGACGTTGTCAAAACGCTGGCGGATTTTCTTGACCTCGCCGAGATCGAAAGCCGCCGCATCGACGACCTTGTGCGCGGACACGACGCCGTTGAAGCGCGTGCGCGGCGGGCGGTTGCGGCCGAGCCTGATATCGCCGCGCCTGACGCCGGAGGCGAATTTCAGAGCGCCGGGCGCCATGCGGCGCACGACGTTGATCGCGTGAAGGGGCTTGGTCAAATTGTTCCAGTTAGCGCGCGCGATCAGCTCGATGTCGCCGGGATTGCGGCCCGGAGCCCAGGCTCGCGCCGGCTGCTTCGGCTCCGCCGCGGGATCGAGGCTGTGGATCGCCTCTGCGATGTCGACGCCGGAGGCGCCGTCGATCGCGCAATGGTGGATCTTGGAGACGATCGCGTAGGAGCCTTTTGGAACGTTCGGAATCTTGTCGAGGCCTTCGATGACCGTGAATTCCCACAAGGGCTTGGCGAGATCGAGCGGGCGCGAGTGCAACCGCGCAACCTGAATCATGAGCTGCCGCCAGTCACCGGGTTTGGGGAGCGCGATGTGGCGGATGTGAAACTCGATGTCGAAGTCGGCGTCGTCGACCCAATAGGGATGGTCGAGACCGAGGGGCACGGTGCGAAGTTTGCGTCGGAAGGACTTGGCGCCGTCGAGCCGGCTTTCGACGAAGGCGAGAATGTCCTTGAAGCGGACAAAACCGTCTTCGGCCGCGGACGGATCATAAATCGAGACCGAACCGATGTGCATCGGCGTTCTCGGGCTCTCGGCGTAGAAAAAGGTGGCGTCGAGACCGGTGAGCTGCCGCGGCGCGCTTCTGATGAGGTCCTCAAGGGTGATGGCCATCCGCGTCTCCAAGCCCGGCCGGGCTCCACTCCCGGCTCTTAATGGAGCATATACAAAACTGGAGTGCAGTCCACCAATATTTTGCGACGCAACAAATTTTCCCGTTTTTGCCGTGAAAACAAAATCTTAGGTTAGCCACTTGTGGCTAAGAGCCCGGGAAAAGCGGCCGAGCGAGGGCCTTTGCGTCGGGGTCCTGGACGAACACGCCGTCGCGTACAGACTTCTGAAGCACGCGCATCTCGTCGGCGAGATAGCGGTCCTTCTCCAGGAAATCCGTCATACCGCGGACGGTCTGCCTTGCGCCGTCGAGGAGCGGAGAGGTTTTGAGCGGCGTGTGGAAGTCGACCCCTTGCGCCGCCGCCATCAATTCGATCGCAACGACGCCCGCTGCGTTTTCAGCGATGCGGCGCGCTTTGGCGGCGGCGCCGGTCGCCATCGAAACATGGTCTTCCTGGTTCGCCGACGTCGGAATCGAATCAACGCTTGCCGGAAAAGCAAAACTCCTGTTCTCGGCGACGAGCGCTGCGGCCGTCACCTGCGGAATCATGAAACCGGAATTGACCCCGCCGTCCTTGACCAGAAACGCGGGCAATCCGCTCATTTTCGGGTCGACGAGGACGGCGACGCGGCGCTCGGAGATCGATCCCGCTTCGCACATGGCCATAGCGATCTGATCGGCCGCGAAGGCGACCGGCTCCGCATGAAAGTTTCCGCCCGAAAGCGCTTCGTCCGTGTCCGGAAAGACAATCGGATTGTCGGAGACGGCGTTCGCCTCGATTTCAAGCGTCTTGCCGGCGGCGCGCAGGAGATCGAGGCAGGCCCCCATCACCTGCGGCTGGCAGCGGAAGGAATAAGGGTCCTGCACCCGCGAGCAGTCGAGATGGGATTTGCGAATCTCGCTGCCGGCGATCGCCTCTCTGAGAAATGCTGCGACAGCGATCTGTCCTTCATGACCGCGCAGCGCGTGAATGCGTGCGTCGAAGGGCGCATCAGACCCCTTGATCGCATCGACAGACATGGCGCCGGCGAGAAGCGCGCCGGCGAAAACCGCTTCCGCGGTGAACAATGCGTCGAGCGTTATGGCTGTCGAGATCTGTGTGCCGTTAAGGAGCGCGAGGCCTTCCTTCGGTCCGAGCAAGAGCGGCTCCAGACCGAGCTTTTGCAGCGCTTCGCCGGCCGGCATCTCGCGGCCGTTGAGTGTGGTCTTCCCGACGCCGAGCATCGCCGCCGACAGATGCGCGAGGGGCGCAAGGTCGCCGGAGGCGCCGACCGAGCCCTGGGTCGGGATTAGGGGGAGGGCGTCCGCGTCAAGAAGTTTCAGGATGAAATCGACGACTTCGCGGCGGACGCCCGAGTGGCCGCGAGCGAGCCCGACGACTTTCAGCGCCATGGCGAGACGAACGATATCGCGGGGCAGGGGGTCGCCGAGCCCGCAGGCGTGGCTCATGACGAGGTTGCGCTGCAATTCCTCGAGCCGGCCTTTCTCAATGCGCGTCGAGGCGAGAAGACCAAATCCAGTGTTGACGCCGTACACGGTCTTCCCCGACGCGACGATGCGCGCGATAGATGCGGCCGCCGCGTCGATCGCCGCGTAGGCCTCAGACGCCAGCGCGACGCGCCCGCCGTCGCGTATGTCTCTCATTTGGGAGAGCGAAACCGACCCCGGCCTCAGTTCGATCATGCTTCTCCTCCCGAAACTCCGGTCGGGACGACTGGCGAAAGCGCCTCGCGAAACGCATGCATATACAGGACTTGTGCGGACAAAACGGAGAATCCGGCGCCCTCGCAGAAAGTCGATCCCTTGATCCATGCGGGCCGCAGCGTTTTTGTCCGGATAATCCGCCTTTTGCGGCTGGCAGGATGCGGGGCAGGTGCGGCTGATCGCGCTGTCCGGTCCGCGGCGGCTCCGCCCAGCCCTCTCTTCGACGCGGGGGCGAGACGATCCGTGTGGACGGAATCTGCAACCTGTCCCCCGCAGAGGAGAGGCAAAAGGCGAGCAATCGCGCGTCCCGACGCTTCATTGAATCCCGTATCGCGCACTTTCAACGGCCGACCCGCTTTGTCGCTCCCGACCGCAACGCCGACATCACACCATCCGCACTCCATCGTCTCCGTCCTTTCCGCCTGTCTTCCGATCGCCGCATCCCAGCCTCGGCGACGTGTTGGAGCAACGCCTCTCCGGCAGGGGCGAGGCCCATCATAAGAGCGCTCCGCAAGGGGTAAGATAAGTTGCGGGACGCGAATTCGCGTTAAGCATGGCGCGCGGCGCACCCTGACGATCGTTCTGTAAGCGGATCGATGCGGTTTCAACCAAAGCGTGAAGCCCGCTCTTCCGTTCAGCCGGAGGGGGCAGGCTCAACGGCCGTCGCTTTTCGAGCGTCTTGAGGCGCTTACATGCTTAACGCGCACGCATAGCGTTAATCCGTACACACACTATTGTTGGGAATCAAAAACTATTTTCACTTATTTCAAGCTGCTCTGGGAATCCCTCAACAGCCGCGCCGCACCTCAGGAACGGTTTGAACACGCGAGAATCGACGACCGGTCTCAAACACAAACGCTTAGCTGGTTTTTCACAAATCATTTTGTTCGGTTGATCATCGGCAGGTCGAGATCGTTGGCGCGCGCGCAGTCGATGGCCGCTTCATAGCCGGCGTCGGCGTGGCGCATGACGCCGGTGGCCGGGTCGTTCCAGAGGACGCGGGCGAGGCGGCGCGCGGCGTCGTCGGTTCCGTCGGCGACGATGACCATGCCGGCGTGCTGCGAATAGCCCATGCCGACGCCGCCGCCGTGATGGATCGAGACCCAGGTTGCGCCCGATGCGGTGTTCAAAAGCGCGTTCAGAAGCGGCCAGTCGGAGACGGCGTCGGAGCCATCCAGCATCGCTTCGGTCTCGCGATTGGGCGATGCGACGGAGCCCGAATCGAGGTGGTCGCGTCCGATGACGATCGGGGCTTTGAGTTCGCCGCTCGCCACCATCTCGTTGAAGGCGAGGCCGAGCCGGTGGCGCTGGCCCAAGCCCACCCAGCAGATGCGCGCCGGGAGCTCCTGGAATTTGATCCGTGCACGGGCCATGTCGAGCCAGTGATGGAGGTGCGGGTCGTCGGGGATGATCTCCTTCACCTTGGCGTCGGTGCGGTAGATGTCCTCCGGGTCGCCCGAAAGCGCCGCCCAGCGGAACGGACCGACGCCGCGGCAGAAGAGCGGGCGGATATAGGCCGGCACGAATCCCGGGAAGGCGAAGGCGTCGGCGAGGCCTTCGTCCTTGGCGACCTGGCGGATGTTGTTGCCGTAATCCAAAGTCGGGATGCCGTCGTTCCAGAATCCGACCATCGCTTCAACGTGCTCGCGCATCGATGCGCGCGCGGCCCGTTCGACGGACTTGGGATCGCGTTCGCGCGCCTCGCGCCAGCGCGCGAGCGTCCAGCCTTTCGGCAGATAGCCGTTGGTCGGGTCATGCGCGGAGGTCTGGTCGGTGACGATATCGGGCCGCACGCCGCGGCGGCGAAGTTCCGGGAAAATGTCCGCGGCGTTGCCGAGCAGCCCGACCGATTTCGCCTCGCCGGCCGTGGTCCAGCGCGAAATCATTTCAAGCGCTTCGTCGAGCGTGTCGGCGCGCGCATCGACATAGTTCGTCCGTTCGCGGAATTCGATGCGCTCGGGATCGCATTCGACCGCGAGGCAGCAGGCGCCGGCCATCGCCGCGGCGAGCGGCTGCGCGCCGCCCATGCCGCCGAGCCCGGCGGTCAAAATCCATTTGCCCTTGAGGTTTCCGCCGTAATGCTGACGGCCGGCTTCGGCGAAGGTCTCATAAGTGCCCTGAACGATGCCTTGCGTCCCGATATAGATCCAGGAGCCGGCCGTCATCTGGCCGTACATCATGAGCCCCTTCTTATCGAGCTCGTTGAAATGGTCCCAATTCGCCCAGCGCGGCACGAGATTGGAATTGGCGATCAGGACGCGGGGCGCATCCTTGTGCGTCCGGAACACGCCGACCGGCTTCCCCGACTGCACCAGCAGCGTCTCGTCCTCTTCGAGCCGCTCCAAGGTCTCGACGATCCGGTCGAAGCACCCCCAGTCGCGCGCCGCTCTCCCGATGCCGCCATAGACGACGAGGGTCTCGGGATGCTCTGCGACATCTGGGGAGAGATTGTTCATCAGCATGCGGATGGGCGCCTCGGTCGTCCAGTATCTCGCGAGCCTGTGCGGTCCCTTGCGCGGCCGCACGACTCTGGCGTTGGCGAAGCGCGGATCGGTCATCAACCTTCTCCAATAACCGTCATCCCGGGCGCAGCGCAGCGCGAAGCGGTGCGCTGCAGACCCGGGACCTTTCGAGGCTTACCTCTTGAGGTCCCGTGTCTGCGCAGCAGCACTTCGTGCTGCAGCGCGCACGGGATGACAATCCTTTACTTGCATCGCCCGATTGCGAGGCGGATGCGCTCATGGGCGACCGTGAGCGGGGCCCATTCGCCGACCGAAGCGCCTTTGCCGGGTTCGAGGTCTTTGTAGTGGCTGAAGAAATGCGCAATCTGCTGGAGGAGGAGCGGGGGCATTCCCTCATAGGTCTTCACGTCCCGATAGAAGGGATTGAGCGCGTCGACCGGCACGGCGAGGATTTTCTCGTCGACGCCTTTCTCGTCGCTCATGAGAAGGGCGCCGATGGGCCTCGCGCGGATGACCGCTCCGGCGACGACCGGCATCGGCGTAACGACGAGAATGTCGATCGGATCGCCGTCTTCTGCGAGGGTTTGCGGAATGAACCCGTAATTGCTCGGATAGATCATCGAGGTGTGGAGGAACCGGTCGACGAAGAGGGCGCCGGATTTCTGGTCGAGCTCGTATTTGACCGGCGAGCCGCCCTGCGGAATCTCGATAAAGGCGTTCACCTCCTCAGGCGGATTGCGGCCGGGCGGAATCTGGCGGATGTCCATCGGACGCAACTTAACGGAATTCGCAAGTTTCGCACCCCGGCGCCGCGGGGGCTCACCTTCTTTCTGGGGAGAGAGTGGCGCCCACGGGACCGGCCGAAGGCCGGCCAGGATAAACTTCGCGCCCGATGAGGGGAGTACGCGCCAGATCGCTAGGGCGGAACCCTCACCCGGGTTTGCTGCGCAAATCCGACCTCTCCCAGAGAGAGAGGTGAAGCTGCGGCGCAGCTTACGAACATGGTATAGACCGGCATGACCGCGAAGATCGCCGCCGCGCTTACCGGCGCCGGCGCGATGGGCGGCGCGCTCCTGCGCGGCTGGCTCGTCGCCGGCGCAATCGATCCGCATCGTTCGTCCGTGTTCGAACCGGCCGCCGATGATCGGCTTACCGCGTTGTGCCGAAAGGGCGGCATAGCGCTCAATCCGCCGCTTGAGGCCGTAGAGGCCGACGCCCTCGTCCTTGCCGTCAAGCCGCAGATGGCCGAAGCGGCGCTGCCCGCTTACCAAGCGGTCGCGAGCCGTGCGCTCGTCCTCTCGGTGATGGCCGGAACATCGCTCGCGACCATCGGTCGACTTCTGGGTGACCCGCCGCGCATGGCGCGCGCCATGCCGAACCTCGCGGCGAGCGTCGGCGCCGCGGTCTCCGGACTCTACGCGCCGGAGAGGGTGGGAGAGGGCGACCGGTCGATGGTCGAGCGGCTGATGAGCGCGGTCGGCGATACTGTGTGGGTGATGAGCGAAACGGCGATCGATGTCGTCACCGCGGTTTCCGGCAGCGGCCCGGCCTATTTCTTCCTGCTGACCGAAGCGCTGGCCGAGGCCGGCGAAGCGCAAGGCCTTCCCGGCGACGCGGCGATGCGGCTTGCGCGCGCAACCGCCAGAGGCGCGGGGGCCGTTCTGTCCGGCGACGCCGACCCCTTGTCCCTGCGAAGCGCCGTGACGTCGCCGGGGGGAACCACCGCCGCGGCGCTCGCCGTCCTCGACGGCGACGATCAGACGCTCCGTCTCCTGATGAAAAAGGCGGTCGCAGCAGCAGCGCGCCGCGCCGCGGAATTGTCGAAATAGCCGCGCTGCTCCCCTCCCCTGCAAGGGGAGGGCTTGCGCGCCTTGAATCGGATCGATAGCGGCGAACAGGGCTCTTTCCCTGTTTATATCATCCGCCTACGAATTTCTTTGGCTATCGCGTCCTTCCGCGGCCCTATTCCGCCGCATGCGGACGAAGGCGGGCCTCGATCGCCGCGGCGTCAGCGAGTTCGCGCTCGACGGCTTCGGCCTCACGCGCGCGCACCTGCGCGAAGCGGGCGATGAGGAGATAGGCGGCCGGCGTGAGGAACAGCGTGAATATGGTGGCGAATCCAAGACCGCCGACGACGACCCAGCCGAGGGCGGCGCGCGCTTCGGCGCCGGCGCCCGAGCCGAGAATGAGCGGCAGGCCGCCGAGCACGGTCGAGAGCGCCGTCATCACAACCGGGCGCAGACGCGTCGTCGACGCCTCCTCGATCGCCTGGCGCAGGGGAGCGCCGCGGTCGCGAAGCTGGTTGGCGAATTCGACGATCAGAATCGAGTTCTTCGCCATGATGCCGATGAGCAGCACCAGGCCGATCTGGCTGTAATAGTTCAATGAGCCGCCGGTAAGCTGCATGGCGTAAATCGCGGCCGCGAGGCCGAACGGCACCGTGGACATGATGACGATCGCCGAAACGAAGCTTTCGAACTGCGCGGCGAGAACGAGAAAAACGATGAGCGCGGCGAAGGCGAAGACGAGATAGACGGCTTGGCTCGCCTGTTCGAGGATGCGCGCCTCGCCGAGGAGGAGCAGCGACATCGAGGGCGGCAGAACGTCCCTGGCGGTCGCCCGCATTTCGACGATTGCGTCGCTGAGTTCGGTCCCCGGGCTGAGCTGCGCCGTGACGGGCACGGCGCGACGGCGCTGCTCGCGCGAGAGATTGGCGGCTACCGCCGTCTCTTCGACCCGCGCGACCAGCGACAAAGGAACGAACCTGCCCTCGCCCGTCCGTACAAAGAGGTTTTCGAGATCCGAAGGGTCGTCGATCGGTTCGCCGCCAGCCGAGATGAGAATGTCGACCGCCTTGTCGCCGATGAAGACTTCGCCTGCCTTGTATTCGTCGGCCATGGCGTTGACGAGGGTGGCGATCGCTTCGGCGTCGACGCCGAGTCTCGTCGCCGCATCGCGGTCGATCGCCACATTGAGCTGCGGCTGCGACGGCTGGAAGTTCAGGGAGACGCGGTCGAACGAGTCGCTTGCCTCGAGCTTCGCCGCGATCTCTTCGGCGATTTCGGCCGCCGACCCGTAATCGTCGGCTGCGACGGCGAATTGGAGGCCCTGCCCGCCGCCGCGAATGCCCAAGCTGTTCGATCTGCGGAACTGGACGCTCAAGCCCGGGATGGAGGAGAGGAGGGGCTGCAATTCCTGCTCGATCTCCTGCTGCGAGCGCTCGCGCTCATCCCATTCCTTCAAGGTGATCATGACGAAGGCGCGGCGCGAATTGCCGAACCCGACCATGGTCATCATGCCGGTCGCGTCGCCGCTCTCGAGGACCGGCTGCATGCGCCGCTCGACCTCTTCTATCTTCTCGCGGAGATAGTCGAAATCGGCGCTTTGCTGCACGGATACGGGGATGAAGAGTCGGCCGCGATCCTCCGTTGGCGTCAGTTCCTTGGGAATGAGCGCCCAGATGAGAACAGCGCCCGCCGCAAAGGCGATCGAGGCGCCGAAAGCGATCCAGGGCGCATTGAGACAGAAGATTAGACATCGCCGATAAGTTCTGAACAGCCAATTTGTTTTCGCCGCAGCTTCAGCGTTCTCCTGCGGAGCGCCTCCTTTTTTTGCGAGCTTCACGGTCAGCATCGGGCAAAGCGAGAGAGCCACCGCCGACGAGACGAGCACCGAGACCGCAAGCACAAATCCGAATTCCGAAAAGAGGCGCCCGGCCTGGCCGGGCATGAAGGAGATGGGGACGAACACCGCGGCGAGAGTGGCGGTCGTGGCGATCACCGCGAACACGATCTCGCGCGTGCCGAGGAGGGCGGCGGCGCGCGCCCCCAATCCCTTCGCCCGCCAGCGCTGGATGTTTTCGGTGACGACGATGGCGTCGTCGACGACAAGCCCGGTCGCCATCAGGAGAGCAAGCAGGGTGAGGATGTTGATCGAAAACCCGGCGAGCCAGAGCCCGGCGACGGCGCCGAACAGCGAGACCGGGATGGCGATCGCCGGAATGAGCGTCGCCCGGAAGGAGCGCAGGAACACGAAGATGACGATCACAACGATGAGTATCGACAGGCCGAGGGCCGTGACGACTTCCTCAATGGCGCGCTTGATGTAGATCGAATCGTCGCCGGTCACGATCAGCGCAACGCCAGGGAGCGACGATTTGAGATCTTCGATCGCCGCATGGACTCCGTCAGCGACGGCGACGGTGTTCGACTGCGCCTGCCTTATGATGCCCATGCCGGCGGCGATCGCATTGTTGTAGCGCGCGAGCGTATTGTCGCGGCTGACGCCCCATTCGACCACCGCGACGTCGGAAAGAAGCGTGTCTTCGGAGAGCCGCAACGCGCCCACCTGCTCCGGCGTGACGGCCGGCGCATTGGCGCGAATGATCAGCTCCTGCCGGCCGCTCTGGAGCGAGCCCGACGGCGCGCTGATATTGGCCGAGCGAACGATTTGCGCCACTTCGGCGATGGTCAGCCCGCGCGCCGCGAGCGCGGTCGGGTCGAGGCGAACGCGAATGACCTGGTTGCGGACGCCGTAGGGGTCCACCGAAGCGACTCCCTCGACCGCTTCGAGTCGGGGCTCGATGATGCGCTCGACGATGTCGCCGAGTTCGCCTTCAGACATTTTCGGCGCCGATGCGACGATGCGCATTATCGGCTGGCCGTCGGCGTCGGCCTTAGCGACCTGCGGCTCCTCGACTCCGTCGGGAAGCCTGCCCTGGATCGCCGAGATCGCGTTCTTCACATCGGTCGCCGCGATGTCGATGTCGACATTGGGAGAGAATTCGGCGGTGACCGAACTCGATTCGTAGGAGGACGACGCGGAGATCGACGTTACGCCGTCGATCTGGGCGACAGCGCTTTCGAGCACGGCCGTCACTTCGGCGTCGATGGTCTCCGGCGCCGCTCCCGGATAGGTCGTCCTGACGCTGACCACCGGCTGGTCGACCTCGGGGAGTTCGCGCACCTCAACGCCGAGAAGCGCCGCGACCCCGGCTATCACGATCAGAAGATTGATGACGATGGCCAGAATCGGGCGGCGGATGAACACCGCGACGAAACTGTCCGGCGCGTGCGGTTTGTCCGGGGCCTTGTCCGCGCCTTCGCTCATGAGGCGACGCCGGCGGCGGCGAAGCGCGCATCCCCGGCGCGCGCCGATTTCAGCGGCACGCCGCTGCGGACGAGATCTGCCCCTTCGCCCACGATCCGGTCGCCGGAGCGAAAATCGGCGTTGACCAGCACGGAATCGGCGGTGCGCTTCAAAATCTCGATGCCGACGCGCTCCGCCCCGCCGTCAGCGCCGACGCGCCACACGAAAGCGCCGGCCCGGTCGTACTGGATCGCGAGACCAGGGACGACGAATGCTTCCCGGCCCCTGGCATCGAGCGCGATCGAAAATGTCGAGCCCGGAATGAGCGAGCGGTCGGGGTTGTCGAGCACGGCCTCGACCCGGCGCGTGCGCGAGGCCGGATCGACGCGGCTGTCGATGGCGCGGACGACCCCTTTGACTTCGCGCCCGCCGGCCGCCTGCGCCTCGGCCGCGATCGCGAATCCCTCCTTGACGACGCTCGATGCGCCTTCAGGGATGACGAAGTCGACGAGGATCGACGACACGTCGTCGATCGTCGTCACCGTTGCGCCGACGCTCAGGAAATCGCCGACATCGAGTTCGGTGAGCCCGACGACGCCGGCGAACGGCGCGCGGATGGTGCGGCGTTCGAGCTCCCATTCGGCCTGCCGCAAGGCGGCGGTCGCCGCGGTCAGGGCATTTAGCGCCGCTTCGTTTTCGAGGGCCGAGGCGGCCTCGCTCTCGACCAGGCCCTCGAAGCGGGAGGCGTTGGTGCGTGCGATATTGTAGTCGGCGCGGGCGCGCGCCACCGCGATCTTCTGCTCGTCGTCGTCGAGGACGACGAGGGGGGCCCCTGCGGCGACGCTTTCGCCGGATTTAATCGCCACCTGTTCGATGACGCCCGCGACGTCAGCGGTCAGCGTGAGGCTCTGCAGCGCACGGCCGGTGCCGATCGCTCTCAGGGTTTCGTCGAGCGTGGATTTCGTCACCGCGACGAGGGTGACCGCCGGCGGCCTCTGGCCGCGTTCACCCGAGCCGCGCGCCCCGTCGCCGGGGCCGCGCGGGCCGCCGCTGCGGGATTCGCCCGGGGCGTCGGCGCCGCCGCTCATGATCGACACACCGATAAAGAGGCCGACGACTGCGCTCGCCAGTGCAGCGCCGATCACCCGCCAATTGGCCCGCGCGCTTTTAAACATGCCGGCTCCTTCGCGAGGGGCGGCCGCCCGTCCATCAGTCTATATACGCCCCAGAAGATATGAACCGTCGATAAAACAGCGCCGTTCCGTCGCACGAGGCCGCGCAATTGCGAGAGATCTCGGGGGATGTCAGCGTCGATTTCGCCGACGGCTGCGCGCACGATCCTAGATGGCGCGATCTCTGTCCGAACTGCTCGCGCCGAATCTCAAACCCGTTCGCCGCGCCGCTAGGGCGTTTTCTCGCGCGGGGTCGCCCCTGGCGCCTGCTGCGACGGTGTCGCCGGTTGAACCGTTCCGCTGGGGGTCACCGCTTTAATCCCGCAAGTATAGGAGGTGCTGGTCTGATAGGTGCACAAATCGCAGCTATGGAGCGTTCCGTAACGGTATTTCCTCGCGCCTTTGTCCCAAAGCTTGCAGGAAAACCCGTTGGAATTGCACCCGCCCAAAGGCACAGACCAGTCCAGATCCTTGGCGCCCCACCCGTCGACGCCGCAGGTGCATTTGCACCTCTGGGAGCCGGGGGTCGCCTGGATCGGCATGGCTAGCGCGATGGCTGGCAGTCCAGCGAGAAACAATCCGAGCCCGCATGCTGTGATAATCGCTTTCATGATTTCTCCCCGAAGTTGGTGATCGGACGCCAGCCCGGCGATCATCCGCCCGAGGGCGGTCCAATTCAAGAAGAATCCATGCTGCTTTGCGTCAGGGCTGGGCCGGTGCGGCGCCGCGCTTCAGCCTACGCCGCGGCGCGCGTCGCCTCCGCCGGAATGGGCGCGCGGCGTTCGAGCCGCCTGAACTCCATCGCGCCGTCGTCGATGCGGCCGTACCGGAGATTGATGACGTCGAGCGCATAGTTCTGCGGATGCCGCCAGGGACCCGTCCCCTGCTTCGGCAGATAGGCGACAGCGCGGGTCACATAGCCGGACGAGAAGTCGATAAAGGCTTCGGGCGTCATGTCCTTGTCGCGCACCACCGGCGTCGCGACAGCGTAGCCGTTCGCATCCATGTAATTGATCAGCCGGCAGACATATTCGGAAACTAGGTCGGCGCGCAAAGTCCACGACGCGTTGGTGTAGCCGAAGACCGCCGCGAGGTTCGGGACGCCGGAAAACCCGAAGCCCTTGTAGGTGAAGGATTTGCCCGATTCGAAGGGACGGCCGTCGATCGCCGCCTTCGCGCCGCCGAGCACTTCAAGCGTCAGGCCCGTCGCGGTGACGACGATGTCGGCTCTGAGCTCCTTGCCGGAAGCGAGGCGTATGCCGTTATCGGTGAATGCATCGATCGTTCCGGTCTCGACCGACGCTTTGCCGCTCCGGATCGCTGCGAACAGGTCCTCGTCGGGGACGAGACAGAGCCGCTGATCCCACGGATCATAGCGCGGCGTGAAGTGCGTTTCGACGTCGTAGCCGGGCGGGAGCGCCGCGCGCGTCAGCTCGATCAGCCGCTGCCTGGTCTTCTGCGGACGCGCGCGCGCCATTTTGAACATGAACTGGGTGAGGATGATGCGCTGCCAACGCATCACCCAGAATGCGACTTTGCGCGGCATGACTGAGGCGAGGAATTTCGCCAGCGGGCTCGAACCCGGCATCGAGAACATGTAGGATGGGGAACGCTGCAGCATGACGACATGCGCCGCCTTGTCGGTCATCGAGGGGATGAGCGTGACGGCGGTCGCGCCGGAGCCGATCACGACGACGCGCTTGCCCGCGTAATCGAGATCTTCGGGCCATTTCTGCGGGTGAACGATTCTGCCCTTGAACCGCTCGCGCCCCTTGAATTCCGGCGTGTAGCCCTCCGCATACCGATAATAGCCCGACGCCATAAGGAGAAAACTGCAGGTGAAGCGTACGGGCCGTCCATCGTGCTGGGCGGCGACCGTCCAGCGCGCGTCGTCCGACGACCACGAGATGTCCGTCACCCAATGATTGAAGCGGATCTTCTGGTCGACGCCGCTCTCGCGCGCGGTCTCGATCACATAGGCCTTGATGGCAGGTCCGTCGGCGATGGCTTTGGGGTCGCGCCACGGACGGAAGCCGTAGCCCAGAGTGAACATGTCGGAATCGGAGCGCACGCCCGGATAGCGGAAGAGATCCCAGGTGCCGCCGATCGCGCCCCGCCCTTCGAGGATCGCGAAGGATTTGCGGGGGGCTTTCTTCCGGAGATGGCAGGCCGCGCCTATGCCGGATAGGCCGGCGCCGACGATCACGACGTCGAAATGCTCGACCGCCATGGTAAACTCCTTAGTTTCCTGCCCTGATAAGCTGGAACGCACGGCCTGTCCACTGATCGTCGTCGCTGAGCGCCGCGCTTGCAACCTTAGGCCGTCGCACTGAACGTCGCCACGACAGGGAAGGGGGCTTCGTTGAAGGCGGCGGCCATCGGCATCGCCATCGTTGCGGCGGCGGTTCTCGTCGCGGCGGCGACCTGGCTCAGGACGCCCGTCGGGCGTTTCGACGCCGACGCGGCGATCGGCGCAGCGCAGGCTTATGACGCGCGCATCATCCGCGACAAATTCGGCGTCCCCCATATTTACGGCAAGCGCGACGGGGATGTCGCTTTCGGACTGGCCTACGCCCACGCCGAGGACGATTGGGCGACGTTCGAGAATGTCCTCTTGTTCGCACGCGGCGAGCTTGGCCGGCGGACGGGGAGGGAAGGGGCGACCACCGACTATCTGATCGCCGCGCTTCGCATCGGCGCCGACATCGACGCGAAGTATGAAACCGATCTTTCGGCGGAGACCCGCGCGCTGCTCGAGGGATATGCGGCCGGTCTCAATCTTTATTGCGCCGAAGAGCGGCGCCGCTGCGCGGCCGGACTGGCGCCGGTGACGGCGAAGGACATCGTCGCCGGCTTCGCGGCGCGCACGCCGTTCTTTTACGCACTCGACACAACGCTCAAGACGCTGTTCGAAGGCGCACCTAAGGAGCAGGCGGCGATCGGCGCGGTCCGCGAGGCCTTCTTCAAGATCGCTCCGGAAGCGGAGCTTGGCTCAAATGCCGTCGCAGTCGCGCCCTCGCGATCGGCCGATGGACACACGCGGCTGATGATCAATTCGCACCAGCCCTACACGGGCCCGATCGCCTGGTACGAGGCGCGGGTCAAATCCGAGGAAGGCTGGGACATGATCGGCGGAGTCTTTCCCGGCTCGCCGATCATCCTGCACGGAGCGGGGCCCATCCTCGGCTGGGCCCACACCGTCAATATGCCCGATCTCGCCGACGTCTACGCGCTCGAAGTCGACGATCCCAAAGAGCCGACCCGCTACAGGCGTGTGGCGCCCGCTCGAGCGTAATGTTGCGCGACTGCGCGTGAAGCTTTGGGGACCGTTCTCGCTGCCGGTGAAGCGGCCGACTTATCGCTCAGTACACGGACCGGCATTCGTGACGCCGAACGGCGTCTTCGCGATAGCCTATGGCGGACAAGGAGACATCAGAGCCGTCGAGCAATGGCGGCGGATGGGAAAGGCTCACGATTTCGACGGCTGGCGCGCGGCGATGTCGCTGCAGGGAATCCCGAGCTTCAACGCGGTCTACGCCGATCGGACCGGCATGATCGCCTATTTCTACAATGCGGCGATTCCTGACCGCTCGCCCGGCCAGGACTGGTCGAAGACGGCCGATGGCGGCCGCGGCGACCTCGTATGGAATGGGGTCAGACCCTTCGGGAGCGCGCCCTTCATCGTCGCGCCGCAGTCCGGCTATATCGTCAACGCCAATCATTCGCCTTTCGAAGCCTCGGGGGAGGGCGACAATCCGGATCCGGCCGCCTACCCGCCGCATCTCGGCATCGATCGCCGCTCGACCAACCGCGGCATCCGCATCCAGGCGCTTTACGGCGGCGATGAGGAGATCACCGCCGAGGAATTTCTCGCCTACAAGATGGACGATCTTTATGCGGAAGAGTCCCGGCCGCGAAAACTTATCGCCAGCCTGATCGAGGAGGGGGCGCGCGACGCTGAACTCTCGGAAGCGATCGATGTGCTGCGAACATGGGACGGGTCGACGCGGCGAACGAGCCGCGCCGCGGCGTTGGCGGTTCGCACGGCGCATCTCAATCTCGGCTACCGCATGATGGGCGAACTCGACCCGATCGAGGAGCCCAATCCGCGCGATGCGCTGCTTCGTGCGTCCCGTGAACTGAAGGAAGGTTTCGGCCGCATCGATCCCGAATGGAGCGAGGCGGTGCGGCTGAAACGCGGCGCCTTGAGCCTTCCCATCGACGGGGGCCCTGACATCCTGCGCGCCGTCTATCCGACGGGATCGCCGGCGGAGGGTCCCCAGACCTCCGGCGGCGGCGACACTTTGATCATCTACGCCGACTGGCCGCCGGACGGCCCGCCTGCGATCAAGACCACCCATCATTTCGGCGCGGCGACGCTCGATGAAGGCTCGACGCATTACGCCGACCAGGCCGCGCTCTTCGCCGAAGAAAAATGGAAATCGCCGCCGATGACGCTCGACGCGGTCATGGCTGAGGCGACCGGCGACTACCGCCCGGGCCGCAAATAGCGACAGGGGCTCGGCGAATCGCCAATCCGTTTGTCGCACAATTTATATTGTCGCAAATTACGTGGGCGGTGAGCCGCGACGTCGGCCTAGAGCAGCATCGCCGCCGGTTCTTCGATGAAGCGCTTGAAGGCGGCCAAAAACTCCGCGCCGACGGCGCCGTCGACGACGCGGTGATCGCAGGTCAAGGTCACGGTCATCATGGTGCGGATGACGACTGCGGCGTCGCGGACCACGGGCCGTTCCTCGCCGGCGCCGACAGAGAGGATCGCGCCCTGCGGCTGATTGACGATCGATGCGAAGGACGTGATGCCGAACATGCCGAGATTGGAGACCGAGAATGTGCCGCCCTGGTATTCCTCGGGCTTCAGCTTGCGCCCGCGCGCCCGCCCGGCGAGGTCCTTTATCTCTGACGAAATCTGCTTCAGGCCTTTGGTTTCGGCCTTCCAGACGATCGGCGTGATGAGTCCCCCTTCGATCGCCACGGCGACACCGATGTCAGCGTGCTTGTGAAGGAGAATCGCCTGCTCCGTGAACGTCGCATTTGCGGCCGGGACCTTCATCAACGCGAGCGCCGACGCCTTGATGATGAAATCGTTGACCGACAGCTTGTAGTGACCTTCGCCCTCCTTCGGCGCGAGCGTGTTAAGGGCCGCGCGCGCGTTCAGGAGATTGGTGAGCTCGATATCGATATTGAGAGGAAAATGAGGGACTTCTCGGTTAAAGCTTTGGGTCAGCCGCCGGGCGATCACCTTGCGCATGCCGTCTAGCTTCACAGCGGTGTAGCTGTCCGGCGGGTAGAGCTGCGGATCGATCGCGGAACCTTGCGCAGCCCCTGGCGCTGAAAGCGCGGCCGCCGGCGCAGGTCCCGCGGCCGCTTTATCAAGATCCCTCATGACAATTCTGCCGTGCGGTCCGGTGCCTTTGAGCTGCAACAGGTCAATGCCCCGGGTTTTCGCAACGCGTTTTGCCAGCGGCGAAGCGAAGATGCGCGTTCCTTTGCCGAGGATCGCGGGCGGGCCTTGGCCCGCTGCTCCCGCGGGACCGGGCGAAGCCGACGCGCCGCCCGCATGGGCGCCAGCCCCGGGAGCGGTCATCGCCGGTTTGGCTGGCGCAGCGGCGGATTTCTCATGCGCTGGTTTCGCAGCCTGACCGCCGTTCGGTTTCGCGGGCGCCGGTTTCGCGTCGACGCTTTCTCCTTCGTCGATGAGAATCGCGATCTGAGCGTTCACCTTCACATGCTCAGTGCCCGCCGGAACGAGGATTTTCCCGACCACGCCCTCGTCGACAGCTTCGACCTCCATGGTCGCCTTGTCGGTCTCGATCTCCGCGATCACGTCGCCGGAGGAGACCTTGTCGCCTTCCTTCACGTTCCATTTGGCGAGAGTCCCCTCCTCCATGGTCGGGGACAGGGCAGGCATCAGAATGGGCGTCGGCATGGATCGTCCTCTATTTCGCGAGCGGGTCGGACCCAAAACGATTTTCACCGCGTTTGCCCGGAACAAACAGCTGAGCAAGCCCAAGGATGACGCCGGCCATCGCTGTAATCGCCCAGCCGAACAGAAGCAGTTTTTGGATTCCGGTCAACCGCGCGATCTCGCCGAAGTCGAATGAAGTCGGCATCCACATGTACAGCGGGAGGTATGAGATGGTCCACCATCCGGTCATGTTCAGGTCGTGGAATCGCCGGATCGATGTCGCGAATGTCGGCCAAATCAGCAGGAGCGTAACCGCCAAACTGGCTGGGCCGTATTCAAGACCTCCAAATTCATACGTGGGCGCATCGTCTAGCTGCGTGTCCAAGGCTTCAGCCGCGAACCCAAGTGCAGTTGCCGGCAAAAAAAAGCGAGCCATAGCGCTTTGCGCGAGATCCGCCCCCTTGTCTTCAAGTAGAATGAAAGCATCGCTTGACCCAAAGTCTACGGCCCTCGGTCCGCGTTCGGCTTCTACTACTCGACGAAGGCGGTCCTTGGCGGAATTGCGTGGCCGTCACCTAGCGGACTCCCATCAAAGGCACGCCGGTTCCTCCCTTCAGATGCGAAGCGAATCCGCCTTCGAGCTCATTGGGCGTCGACATCGGTTCAGAATCCTCGATCGGCATTATCCGAACGCTTTCGGCTTCCAATCGCGGTGCGCAATGTGAGCCGGGATTGCAGGCTTGTCGTCCTCAACTTCCATAAGCCTCTCGGCGAGCCATTGCATCCACTCTCCGATGGTTTCGCGCCCGGTTTCCCGCCTGATCGCAAGAAATACCGGACCGAGCTTCCGCCAGTAAAGAAGAATGACGCCGCTGAAGAAGTCTTCGACCATGTCGAGGCTGGCTTCGCCGCGATACACGAGCACACCGAGGCTTTCGAGCGTCGTCGAAACCGACCACAGGTCGCCGAAAGCCGGACCGGCGTGCTGGCGGACCTCGTCAAGAGTCAGCCCTTCGGGAAGCGCGAACAACACGTCGAGCCCGCGCGAGAAATTCGGCGAATGGAAGGACTGCATCAGCGCCAACGCCGCCTCGCGTTCGCGCGAGCGTCGAAAATTCCTGAGCTGCGCCAGCCCGCCGAAGACGCCGATCGAAACCACAAGGAGTTCGATCGCCTGGAAGATCGTCGCCGCGGTCATTCAGCGGTTCCGAATTTGGCCGCCGCGAGATTTTCATCGGCAAACTGCGTCGGCGTCCACAGCCGCCCGCGGCGATCGCTGCGCAGGGCCTCGGTCTCCGCGCTGTAATCGACAAGGGTCGGCGCCAGCGTGGCGAAATCCGCCATCGCGAGGCCGGCGACATTGAGCGTCGCGCGGATGCCTTGTCCCTCGCCGATCGCCGCCGCCGCATAAACGCCGCAGCGCGCGCAGATGAGGAAGTCGCAAGTCATGAATCCGAAGCGATAGCGGATGAGGTCGCGGGCGGACGCCTCTACGCGGGCCGCGCCGTTCGCGTCAGAAGTCGTCAGCGCGCCGTGCCGCCGGCAGAACCCGCATTGACAGGCGCGCACGCCGAGAGCAGCCGGGTCCTTCCGGGTTTCGAAGACGATCGTGATCGCTCCGCAATGGCAACTGCCGGAATGGCGCATGCCCCCTGCTAGCCGAAAATCGCCTTGAGCACGATGTCGCGGCTCAGTTGGTCGTTGAGCGAAGATGGCGTCAGCGGCCGACCGGGTTCGGTCCGTAGCGGTTCTCTCCCGACTGTCCCGGCAGGAACAGCAGAATGACAAATTGCATCAGCTGAATGAGAAACGCGACGGCGAGCAGCGCGTATCCCGCCGGCGAGATCATCGAAGGCTCGAAGGCCGCCCCCTTCTCCTCCAGCGCCATGAACTGTTCCGCGTGCATGAAGAAAAACACGCATAGCGGAATGAGCGTCAGGAGGATGAACCACAGCACCCACCAGCCGGACATGCCGCGATCGTGGAAGCGTTTCGCCTCGACGGCGATCATGGGCCAAATCGCCGCGATGGTGACGATAGTCATCAGCGGGCCGGCGTCGTCAAGCCTGTGAGTCCAGCCGAGCTGATGATCCGCAAGATGCGCCGCGCCATGAATGAGCCAATAAGCGATGAAGAAAAGCCAGATCCCCTTACGGGAAACGCGGCCCTTTCCGCTGAACAGAAACTCCATCATACGCCCGCCCCTTCCCCTATTGCTCCGTGTACGTCTGTAGTGCGCCGCCGAAACGGCCGATCGTCATCAGCCCAGCTCCTTGAGATCGGCGAGTCTGAGCGACAAGCCCGGAATGAGAAGCGCATCGACGCGGTCGCCGAGCTCCGCAACCCGCGGCTCGCCGTAACCGCCCTCGGACCGCAGGCGATGGACGAAGATTCGTCGGCCGTTCGGATCGATGACCCAATACTCCCGCACGCCATGTGCGGCGTAGGCGCCTGCCTTTTCGCCGAGATCATAAGGCAATGAGGTGTCGGATACATCAATGACCAGGAGCACGTCCTTCCCGGTGACGTTTTCGTGCCGCACGTCCTTCTGGAACAGGTAGTGGTCCGGCGACGGCGCCCAGTATTCGCCGAGCGGAAGGGTCTGATGATTTACAAGGGCGATGGCTTCGCCCTTATTGCTTACCAGCCATTCATTGAGCGTGCTGTTCCAGCGCCGGGTCAGCGGTCCATCAATCGGCATTTCATACACCGTCCCATCCCGAAGTTCGGTCTTCTCGAACCGGGCATTGAAGACCGGCGCCAATTCAAAATAGGCCTCCGTCGTCAACCGAACAGGTTCCGGTCGGTTTGGCGTTTTCGTCAGGCGCTGATGGATGTTCATAGTGGCGGTCATAATAGCACGGAAATGACCGGACGCCGACAAGGCGAGGGGCCGCAGCCTAATTCATTCGGGGATCGGGTCCGTAGGCGTTGTCGCCGTCCTGCCCGGGCAGAATGGCGAGAATGACGAATTGGATGAGCTGCATGCCGACGAAAGCGGCGATCGCCGTCACGTCGAAGGCGGGCAACCCAGGTTTCCCTCGAGCCGCTTCCATTGCATCCAAATTCGTCGCGAAAAACACACCCAACGCCACGAAAGAGAGAAGAAGCACCCAAAGCACCCACCAGCCGGACATATTGCGTGCACGAAACCCGTCCACGTCCGCTAAAGAGAAAATTCGCCATTGTCGCCGCCGCGCCTGGCCAACTGACTCTGTCATGTGAAAGGCTGAAACTCAAGAACGGACGGCGACCGGATTACTCCCGATACATCACGGCCTTCACGGCGCGGACGATCTTGTCGGCGTTGGGCAGGCTCAAGGCCTCGAGCTTCGCGGCGTAGGGGAGCGGCGTATCTTCTTGCGTGACCCGCGCCGGCGGCGCGTCAAGCCAGTCGAAGGCGTGCTGGGTCACCTGCCAGCCGATTTCGGCGCCGACGCCGCACGGCGCCCAGCCTTCTTCTACGGTGACGACGCGGTTGGTTTTCCGGACCGAACTGAGCACGGTTTCGACGTCCATCGGACGCAATGTCCTGAGGTCGACGACTTCCGCCGAAATCCCGTCGCCCGCAAGCTTCTCGGCGGCTTCGAGCGCAAACTTCACCCCCCGGGAATAAGAAACGATGGTCGCGTCCGTCCCTTCACGGACGATTTTCGCCTTGCCGATCGGCAGGACCCAGTCGTCGATTCTCGGCACCGGCATCGTGTCGCCATAGAGGAGTTCATGTTCGAGGAAGACGACCGGGTTCGGATCGCGGATCGCCGCCTTCAGGAGGCCCTTGGCGTCCATCGCCGAATAAGGCGATATGACGATCAGTCCGGGGACGTTCGCATACCACGCGGCGAAGTCCTGGCTGTGCTGCGCGGCGACGCGGGAGGCCGCCGCGTTCGGCCCCCGGAAGACGATGGGAGAGCCCATCTGCCCGCCGGACATATAGCGTGTCTTCGCCGCCGAATTGATGATGTGGTCGATCGCCTGCATGGCGAAATTCCAGGTCATGAATTCGACGATCGGCTTTAGTCCGGCGAACGCCGCGCCGACGCCGAGCCCCGCGAAACCATATTCCGTGATCGGAGTATCGATGACGCGGCGCGGGCCGAATTCTTCGAGCAGCCCGCGGCTCACCTTGTAGGCGCCCTGATATTGCGCGACCTCTTCCCCCATCAGAAAGACGTTCGGGTCGCGGCGCATTTCCTCGGCCATCGCGTCCCTGAGCGCATCGCGCACCGTCGTCGGCGTCATTTCGACATCGGCCGGGAGATCGGGGTCGCGCAACTCGGGTTTTTCGCGGTTTGAACTCTTGCCAGGAGAGCCCGGCGGCTTCGCCTTCGCCTCCCCTGGTCGGGGCCGGCTTTCATCCCCCTGATGCGCAGGTTCGGCGGCAGGCCCCGCCCCTCGCGCCGCCTTGCCCGCATCCTCGCCATTCGGCCTCGGGGGCGTCCCGACGTCGGCCGCGCTTTCGCCGTCCCCGAGCAGCACAGCAATCGGCGCATTGACCTTGACGTTCTCGGCGCCGGCCGGAACGAGGATCTTGCCCAGCACGCCCTCGTCGACGGCCTCGACCTCCATCGTCGCCTTGTCGGTTTCAATTTCGGCGATCACGTCGCCTGCCGAAATGCGATCGCCTTCCTTCACCTTCCACTTCGCCAGGGTCCCCTCCTCCATGGTCGGAGAGAGCGCCGGCATGAGAATTTGCGTGGGCATCGGGGACTCTGGCGTCGGATTGCAACCCTTCCTAATCGGCCGGGTTCAAAAGTGAAAGGCGGATTCCGTCTTGGCCGCGGACCTGCGTCGGCGGCGGGCTGAACCAGTGACTCTGTAACGAGCGCCTAACGCGGCGGGAGCTTCAGTTCCGAACGCAATGCTTCGAGACGATCAAGCGTCGCATTTTGCTCCGCCTCATGCGCCACGGTCACCATCAGATAGTAGGAGTCAAGCTCGCGCGTCGCTTCATCGGCGATGCATTTCAAAAAGATGTTCGTCGCCGCGACATGATCATTATAGGCGCGCACTCTCGCGTTATGCGCTCTCATCGCCGGAAGGCCCTTAAGCGCCGGGTCGATCCTCAGATCAGGCTCGACGGGTTTGACGCAGAGAACGGCTGCGAGGCCAGGACGCGAGGCGGGCGGCGCGGGAATCGCCGGCGCGGCCGCCGCCGCGCCGGCGAACGCCGCCGCCGCGACCAGCATGATCATTCGTGTACGCATGAGAAGCTCCAGAGAAGACCGCATCCCCCATCGGCGCAGCCCGCCCCGATCCTAGCGCAAAACGCGCGCCAGCGCGCGGCTTCCCGCTTCGCGCGAGTCAGGCGAAGACTTTTCCCGCGGCGCCAGGCTTAATGCGCAGGAGGCGAGAGTCCTTAACAGCCGCGCGGCGATGGCGGACGGTGGCTTGATACCCGGGGTTTCCAAGCATGTCGGCGAACGCCGCAACGCAAGGGTACTCGGCGACGAAACACAAATCCCAGCGCTCGTCCTCCGGTCCGATCACCATGAGTTCGGCTGCCCCGGACCAGATGATCTTTCCTCCGACCGCCTTGAAGAATGGCTCGCTTTCGCGAGCGTAGGCGGCATAGGCCTCGGCGCCGGTCGCCTCCTCCCTCCCCTCATATTTCGCGGTCTTCCGCAAACGGATGAGATTGAGCATCCAGATCGGACCCTGCCGCGAGAGTTCCGACATCGCCTTCAATTGGTCCCGGGTCGGGTCGATCCAGCCGGCCATCTTACTCCCCTCTCTCGCAGCGCTTTGCGTCAGAGGCTGCGGCCCAGAAGATCGCCGATGACCGGCCGGCGCGCAACCTTGCTGCACAGTCTTGCGCTTAGCGCCGCGAGAACTTGACTCCACCCTGTTCCGGCAGCTCGATGAAGAGTCCGTCGTCCGCCAGCTTCACATGTCGGCCACGGACCTTCGAGACGCCGCGCATGAAGATCCGCCGCGCCATTCGGTTGTCGGGCGCAGGAGTGAGGTGAGTGAGAACAAGCCAATCGACCCCGGCCTTGTTCGCGGCGCGCGCCGCTTCTTCGGGCGTCGTGTGGTACGTGGGGATGTCCGCAAAGATCTTGGCGCTGTTGGCGGCGCCGGCCTTCTCCGCGGCGGCCTGCATTTTCGCCACCATGTGATTGGCCTGGGCTTCGTGGATCAAGAGATCTGCGGCCTTTGCGTTTTCGATCAGAGTTTCCGAATAGGCGGTGTCGCCGGAGATCACGATGCTGCGGCCCTTGTAGTCGAAGCGGTAGCCGACCGCGCCTGCGACCGGTGCGTGCTCGACTTCGAAAGCGGTGACTTTCATGCCGCCCGCGTCGTAGACCACGATCGGCTCGTCGGCATTGAAAACCAGCGCGACCATTCCGGCGGTTGCGGTCGGAGCCACGTCCTCGCCGTGATGCGCAGTCCGGTAGCTGTTGTCCGCCGCATAGGCTTCGTTCTCCCCCGCGATGACCCCGTTCAATCCGGATGGTCCATAGACGCGCAGGGGTTCCGGACGCCCTCCGACCCAGGATCCGAGATTCGCCTCGGAGAGATCGCCGATATGGTCGGAGTGGAGATGGGTGAGTAAGATTGCGCCGAGCCTGGCGCCGGGAATCCCGGCCGCGGCGATGTTCTCCCAGCTTCCCGTCCCCGCATCGACGAGAAAGAATTTGTCGCCGGCGAAGATCGCGGTGCAGGTCTGCGCCCGCACTTTTGACGGCAAAGGCGAGCCGGTGCCGCAGAAAAAGACCTTGAGCCCGTCGCCGTCGAAAAGCTCCGCAGACGGGCGGCCGATCGCCTTATCGAGCGCGCCCTCGAACAGGATGTCCTGCACTGCCGGAACGCGCGGAACGATGATGATGGCGAGGGCGAGAACCGCGAACGCGATTGCGAAAATCCGCACGGCAGCCTCCTGCGACTAGAGCGCGAAGACTTCTGAATTGCCCGACCGTATCGCGCAATGCCCCCTCTCTCTCCCGCATGCTCGCGGGAGAGCGCTCGGGGGTTGGGGGCGAACAGTAAAGCTAGATGTGATGAAAGCCCGTCACCTCGCTTCGCTCGGCGCCGTGCGGAGAAGGTGATTTGGCCTACAGCAAACGCACGAAAAGGCGCTGCGACCGACGCGCCCTACGCCTTGAGTTCGGCAATGAGCTGTTTCAGCGACTTTTCGAGAGCGTCGAGATCGGTGCGCAGGGCGTCGATGGCGCCTTGCGTTTCGGCGCGCTCTTCGGCGCTGACGTCGGCGGTCTCAAGTTCGCGCTCGGCCTCGTTGATTTCACGGCGCGCTTCGCCGAGCGCCTCGGTGACGGCTTCCGAGGTCGCTTTGCTCGACGCCGTGAAGGCGATTTTCACGATCAGCCGTCCGCCCGGAACCGACTTCGCCTCGTCGCGCGCCTCCTTGATGTCGGCGATCGCCTCTTCGATTTCGGCGCGGGCTTCCGCGATATCGGCCCGCATTTCGTCAATTCCGGCCTGATCGAGGTCGATGAGGCGCTGAAGCAGATCGTCGTCGCCAATGACGATGACGCGCTCGTCGTCCGCATCCGGGCCATGAGCGGAGGCAGGCGCCGACGGCGCCGCCAGCGCTAGGGTTACGACGAGCGGCAATACGATGAACGTCATGTCGAGTCTGCTGAGCATTGTTCGCCTCTGTTTTCTGAAGAGTTACGCGACAATCGGACTGGCTGTTCTCTCCGGTTCGGACAGTGCCTGGCGGGGGTTCGTTTCGCAATGCGCCTGCGCCGAAGCGTGCCCCGCAATCGCCGGGCCGGCCCCTAGACCAGCCTAGACCGCGCGACCGCCGCCTTGATGAAGGAGGCGAAGAGCGGGTGCGGGTCGAAGGGCCGAGATTTCAGCTCCGGGTGAAACTGCACGCCGACGAACCAGGGATGGCTTTCGATCTCGAGGATCTCCGGCAGCATTCCGTCCGGCGAAATCCCGGAAAAGACGACGCCGGCCTTCCCCAGACGATCAGCCCACGCCATATCGACCTCGTAACGATGGCGATGGCGCTCCGAAATCTCCAGCGTTCCGTAAGCCTCGGCGACGCGGCTGCCGCGTTTCAATCGCGCCGGATAGGCGCCGAGCCGCATGGTGCCGCCGAGATCGCCGCCTGCTGCGCGCGTCTCCTTTGCGTTGCCGCGCGTCCATTCGGTCATAAGGCCGACGATCGGTTTGCCGCCTGGGCCGAACTCGGACGACGTGGCGTACTTGTCCTTCAGAAGATTCCGCGCCGCCTCGATCACCGCCATCTGCATGCCGAAACAGATGCCGAAATAAGGGACCTCGCGCTCGCGTGCGAAGCGCGCGGCCATGATCTTCCCTTCCGACCCGCGTTCGCCGAAGCCTCCGGGCACGAGAATCCCATGCACCCCTTCAAGCTCGGAGATCGCAGTCTCCGCGCGATCAAAGACCGAAGCGTCGCTCCATTTGATCCCGACGCGGACATTATTGGCGATGCCGCCATGGGCGATCGCCTCGATCAGCGATTTGTAGGCGTCCTTGAGGACCGTATATTTGCCGACGACGGCGATGGTCACCTCGCCGTCCGGACGCATGATGCGCTCGACCACGCGCTCCCAGCGCGTAAGGTCCGGGGATGGCGCGTTCCTGACGCCGAACGCCGCGAGCACCTCGTCGTCGAATCGTTCGCGGTGATACAGGAGCGGCACTTCGTAGACGGTGCGCGCGTCCAGGGCCTGGACGACGGCCGAGGGCCTGACATTGCAGAACAGCGCGATCTTCTTTTTTTCCGACGCCGGAATGTCGCGATCGGCGCGGACGAGGAGCACATCCGGCTGAATGCCGATCGATCGCAGCTCTTTCACCGAATGCTGCGTCGGTTTCGTCTTCAATTCGCCAGCCGACGGGATGTAAGGCATGAGCGTCAGATGGACGAAGACCGCGTCGCCCCTCGCGAGCTCGTTGCCGAGCTGGCGGATCGCCTCGAAAAACGGCAGGCCCTCGATGTCGCCCACGGTGCCGCCGATTTCGCAGATGACGAAATCGGCGTCGCCGGGATCGGCGAGGATGAATTCCTTGATGGCGTCAGTGACGTGCGGGATCACCTGCACCGTCGCGCCGAGATAGTCCCCTCGCCGCTCCCGCTCGATGATCGTCTGATAGATGCGCCCCGTGGTGATGTTGTCGGCGCGCGACGCGGAGACCCCGGTGAAGCGCTCGTAATGCCCAAGGTCGAGATCGGTCTCCGCCCCGTCATCGGTGACGAAGACCTCGCCATGCTGATAGGGGCTCATCGTCCCCGGATCGACATTCAGATAGGGGTCGAGCTTGCGGAGGCGCACCTTGTAGCCGCGCGCCTGCAGAAGCGCCGCGAGCGCCGCCGCCGCCACGCCTTTGCCGAGTGAGGAGACCACGCCGCCGGTGATGAAAATGTACCGCGCCATGGAAGTCCGTGATAGCGCGGATTCGGGCCGCCGCGCAAATCATGGCGCAGTCTCGAACGGCGGCGCGCTATTGAGGCGGAGGCTGCTCGTCTGACGCCGGCGGTTCCTGCGGGCTTCCTTCAGCCTCGGGTTCGGCGGCCGGAGCCGGCTCGGTCGCAGGCGCAGGCTGCGCGGGCGGCGGTTCTTCCGTTTCCGCGCCGAGCGATTTCAGCAAATCGTCGGCGGTCTTCGGCGCACCGGCGTTGAGAGGCGAGTCCGGTCCCCCGGTCAGGGTTTCGATTGCAGCGGCGTCCTCGCGTCCGCGTCCGGCGATTATGGCGAGGGCGAGCGAGGTGGCGAAGAACAGGGCCGCGAGGAACGATGTCGTCCTGGTGAGCGCATTGGCGGTTCCGCGCCCGGTCATGAAGCCGCCGCCGCTCAAAACCGCGCCGCCTTCAGAGCGCTGCAGGAGCACGACCCCGATGAGGGTGAGAATAATGAGCGTGTGAATTGAAAGGATGACGGCGACCATGGCTTCCTCGAGCGCCGCGGATATGGGCGGCGCCTCGCGCGATTTGAAGCGGGCTGTCTAGGCTAGTCGGCCGGCGCGGCGCAAGCCGGGGGGCGGTCACTGCGGCGTTTGGGCGGCGATGCGGTCGATCGCGGCGATGATCGACGCCTGCTCCGAATGATGCAGCGCGTGGCCGGCGTCGGGGATCATCTCGAGCGTCGCGCCGGGAATGTCCCGGGCGAGCCGTCTCGCATGGTTGTCCGGCAAAACGGTTCTGTCTTCCTCACCCGCGATGATCGCCGTCGGGAGCCTGATCTCGCCATAGCGTTTGCTCTGCGCGACGATCTCGGCCTTGAGATGGCGGAGGTCGGAGGCGTTGGCCCCGAAGTCGTGAGGCCGGAACAGCAGCGCAAGCCCGGCGTCCCCGAAATAGGTTTCGGGCGCGTCGTCCGGCCCAAATGAGCGGGAGAGACCGCGCCGCGCGGCGCCCGGCGCATAGACCGGAATTATAAGGCGCCGGAACAGGAAGCCGACCACCGGCCAGCCCGCGACCTCGTTGTACCATGCGACGCCGCCCTGCCATTCATGGCTCACTGGCGCGAGCAGCACGAGCCCCGACATGTCCCCCTGATACTGAAGGGCGTAAGCGAGCGCGACGGCGCCGCCGAAGCTCTGGCCGACGACGATCGGACGCTCGGCGCCCTGAGACGCGACCGCGTCGTGAATGAGCTTCGCCTGCACGTTGAGGCGCCAGCCTTGCTTAGGGCGGCTTGAATAACCGCGCCCGGGGCGGTCCAACAGGATGACGCGCCGGGACTTCGCCAGGCGGTCGCCGAGCGCGAGCTTCATGTCGAGCAGATTAACGCTGGCGCCGTGGATGAGGACGACCGGCGGCCCCTCCCCCACCCCGAGATCGACAATATGAACCCGTTCCCCGCCGACATCGACGAGGGTCCCGATCGGGGGCGCGCGCTTTTCGGCGTACACAGTCGCACAGCTCGTGAGCAGCGCCGCAGCGCCGAGGTTTAGGATGAAGCGCATCGCGCGCGCAGACACTACGCGGCCCGGATGATTGCGAAGAAGTCTTCCGCTTTGAGACTTGCGCCGCCGACAAGCGCCCCGTTCACATGCGCGATGGCGAGAATCTCCGCAGCGTTGGACGGCTTCACGGATCCGCCATAGAGGATGCGCGCATCTCCACCGATCCGTTGGCGGATGAAAGCGTGCATTTCGGCGATTTCGGCGGCGGTCGGCGTCACTCCTGTGCCGATCGCCCAGACCGGCTCATAAGCGACATCGATCGCACCGCGCCCTTGAGGCAGCGATGCTTCAATCTGCCGCGCGACGATCTCGTTCTGGCGCCCCGCCCTTCGCTCCGCCTCGGTTTCGCCGACGCAGACGATCGGAACCAGGCCGGCGCGGCGCGCCGCTTCGGCTTTTGCGCGCACGACGGCATCGGACTCGGCATGGTCGGTCCGGCGTTCGGAATGACCGACGATCGCATATTCGGCGCCGACATCGCGCAGCATTTCGGCGCTCACATCGCCGGTATGCGCGCCGGTCGCCTTGGCGTGGCAGTCCTGGCCGCCGACCTTGAAGCCATATCGGGTCGCATGCGCGGCAAGGCCGGCGATCAACGTAAAGGGCGGACAAATGACAATATGGCGATCGTCCGGAGCCCGGCCTTCGAAGAGCGCCCCCAGCCGGTCGACCTCGCCAAGCGAAGCGCGAAGCCCGTTCATCTTCCAGTTGCCGGCGATAATGGGCTTCATCGGTCAACCTCGATGGCGCTGCGACAACCCGCGGTAAGGAAGGGCTGGCCTCGTGTCCAGCCCGCCCGCCCGGCTTGTTCCGGCGAGCCGGCGCGATTAGGTATCGCCCCTGCGTCATCGCAGATCGGGATCGTCTCCATGCTGAAGCAAGTGCGTTCGGGCCTTAAAAACATCGTGGTCCTGTTCGGGATCGCGCTGCTTGTCCTCTCTTTCGCATTGTGGGGCGTTCCCGAGATGAGAAACTTCACCGAACGAGCGCCGATGCGGGTCGGTAAGGTGGCGTTTTCAGCGCAGACGGTGCAGGCGGAGTACAACCGCGCGGTCCAACGCCGGCGCGAGGAGTCCGGCGGCAAATTCACGGATGAGGATGCGCGCAAGGCCGGCGTCGGCGAGCAGGTCGTCGCTCAGCTCGCGAACCGGTCCGTCCTGCAGCAGGAGGCGGAAAAACTCGGCCTCCTTATGCCGGCGAAGCTCGTACAGGATTATCTGAATGCGAACGAAGCCTTTCAGAATCCGGCGACCGGGAAATTCGATCCGGTCGTGCTGCAGAATATTCTTCAGGCCAACAATCTGACAGCCGGACAATTCCAGGAGCTGATCACCCTCGACCTTTTGCGCGACCAGCTTGTCCAGTCGGTCGCTGCGGGAACGCCGGCGCCGAAGCCGCTTGCTGACGCATTGATGCTGCGTCAGGTCGAAATGCGCCGCGTCGGCTATCTCACCATCACGGACGATATGGCGGGGACGCCGGCCGAGCCCACGCCTGCCGCGCTCAAGGCCTTCTATGAGAAAGAAAAGAAGTCGTTCGAGTCGCCTGAATATCGGACGTTTTCGGCTCTGATCCTGAGGCCCGAGGATTACAGCGGCCCCGCGCCCGCCGAAGCGCTGCTTCGCGAGGCCTATGAGCGCGACCGGGAGCGGCTTTACGAGAAGCCGGAAAAGCGCACGCTCTATCAGGCGACATTCGACTCGCAAGCGGAGGCGGACGCAGCGGCCGCCTCCCTCCGCCAGGGCGGGCCGTTCGAAAAAATCGCCGCGGCGAAAGGCTTGTCGCTCTCCGCCGTCACCTTCACCGAAATCACCCGCAAGGACGTGCTTGATCCTGCCGTCGCCGAAGCCGCATTTGCGCCAGGTCTTGTCGCCGGGTCCGTCGCAGGACCCGTTAAAGGCATGTTCGGATGGACCGTCGCGCAAATCGCCGGCGTGAAGCCTCCGATGATCACGCCGTTCGAAGAGGTCCGGGGCGAAATCGCCGCCAATCTCAACAAGGACGTCTCCCGAAAGAAGATCCTCGCAGCGGTCGAGGCCGTCGAAGACGCGCGCGACACCGGCGCGATCCTTCCCGATGCGGCGAAAGCCGCCGGCGCCTCGGTTAAGACCTTCGGCCCAGTCGATTCCTTCAGTTTCGCGCGCGACGGCGCGATCGTCGCCGAGCTTCCAGGCGAGGTTCTCGGGGAAGCTTTTCTTCTCGCCGAGGGCGAGGAATCGGAAGCGCGCGAACTTGCGAATGGCGGCTATTTCTTCGTTCAGGTGGAAGGGATCGATCCGCCTGCGCTTATTCCTTATGCGGACGTCGCGGACGAAGTCGCTCAAAAATGGCGGGCGAACGAAAGAAAGACGCGAATCGCCGCCGCGGTGAAGCGAGTGACCGACGCCGTCGCAAAGGGCGATTCGCTCGCCGCCGCGGCCGCGCCATTCAATCGCGCGGTCCTTGAACGCCTGCTTGCGCGCGGCCAGGCGGACGAAACGATTTCCGCCGAGCTCGCCGAAGACGTCTTTGAGGCGCCGCCAAAATCGGTAGTGTCCGGCGACGCCGGCGCAGGCGATGGCCAGACGATCGTCGAAATCCGCGAGATCGGCTTCGCCAAGAGCCGCCTCGGCGCCGCTGAGGACACGGCGTTCCGGCAATTCGTCGCCTATCAGTTGAATCAGGAATATGTCGACGCCTGGCTCGCGACTCTTCGCGAGGATTACGGGGTCAAGACCGACGCGGAACGGCTCGCCGTCCTTTTCAACGAAGGCCAGTGACGCTCGCGCCCGCTGGCCGCGTCGTTCGAGTGACTGTCGGAAAGGCGACAAGCGTCAGGAAAGCGTTCTCGCGTCAGCCGATGACGCCGGCTTCGCGTAACGCCGCCGCATCCTTTCGGCCGATCGAAGCAAGGACGGCGTCCGCGTCGGCGCCGGCCTTCGGGGCGGCGCGCGGCGTCCCCGCAGGGGTCGCAGAATAGCGCGGCGCCGGTGCCGGCTGCACGGCGCCGTCGACTCTCACGAAGGTCTCGCGCGCTGCGTTATGCCTGTGCCTCGGCGCCTCATCGAGCGTCAGGACCGGCGCAAAGCAGACATCGCTTCCCTCCATCAGGACGCACCATTCCTCGCGCGTTTTGGTCTTGAAAACCGATTTCAATTTCTCCTTGAGGTGAGGCCAGGCTTCGCGATCGAGCTGCGCGTCGAAATCGGGGTCTTCGGCGAGCCCCAGCTTGTCGCGCAAAAGCCCATAGAATTGCGGTTCGATCGACCCGATCGACACCCATCTGCCGTCTTTGGTTTCGTAGGCGTCGTAGAAATGCGATCCGGTGTCGAGCCAGTTGGCGCCGCGCTCGTCTTTCCACTGCCCCGACGCGAGCATGCCCCAGGTCATGGCCATCAAGAGCGCCGATCCGTCGGTCATCGCGCAGTCGATGACCTGGCCGGACGCGCCGTTCTTCACTGCGAGAAGCCCCGCCGCCATGCCGAACGCGAGGAGCATGCCGCCGCCGCCGAAATCTCCGAGATAATTGACCGGCGGCGTCGGCGGCGCCCCGTCCCGCCCGCAGGTGTGAAGCGCGCCGGTCAAGGCGATGTAATTGATGTCGTGTCCCGCCGCTACGGCCAAAGGTCCGGTCTGGCCCCAGCCGGTCATCCGGCCGTAGACAAGCTTCGGATTGTCCTTGAGCAGAATATCGGGGCCGAGCCCGAGGCGCTCCATCACGCCCGGCCGGAACCCCTCGATGAGGCCGTCGGAGCTTTTCGCGACGTCGCGCGCCAGGGCGACCCCCTCCGTCTTCTTCATGTCGATGGCGATCGACTTGTGCGATCGCGCCAATGGGTTGACCAGAAGATCGACCGAACGCTGCGGGCCGCCGATGCGATCGATGCGAATGACTTCGGCGCCGTGATCGGCGAGCATCATGCCGCAGAACGGCGCCGGGCCGATGCCGGCGAATTCCATGATGCGGATTCCTTCAAGCGGTCCGGGCATGATCAGCGTTCCTTCCGCAGAGCCGGCTTCCTCTTCCCCCGCGCAAGCGGGGGAAGTGGCCCGAAGGGCCGATGGGGGCCTTTCCGCGGGTCCGCAGCTTGCGGCACGGCCCCCTTCGTCGGCTTCGCCGACACTTCCCCCGCTTTCGCGGGGGAAGAAAGCGCGGCGGCGGCTTGCGCCTGAAACGAAAGCACGTCCTTCATTTCAGCATTCAGCTTCGCAGCATGGCGATCGATGATGGCGATGTCGCGCGCGTCGCGCTGATCTCGCTTTCGACTTGCGGGGAGAGCCTTGCTCACCGGCCGACGCGCCACGGAACGATGCGGCCTTCGGCGTCGACCTCGATCTCCCAGGACTCGGCAGGCTTGGCGATTTCGCGTTCGAGGTCGGCGGTCGACGACACCTTCTTCCCGTTCACGGAAAGAATCCGATAGCCGCGGCGCAACCCCGAGCGAGCGGCGTAGGCCCCGGGTTCGATGTCCATGACGACGACGCCGGCGCGAAAGGGATCCAATCCCACCTGTTCATTAAACCGCGGCGACAGATTGTCGACGCTGACACCGTTCAACGGATGATTTCCGGAGAGCGTGCGTGGGTCGCGCCCGGGGGTGTCGGGCGGCAGCTTCAGCCGCACGCCGGCGTTTTGCTCTTTGCCGCCCCGAACATAGACTATCGCCGCCACTTCGCCATCGTTGCGGACGCCGACGCGGTAGCGCAGCGCGCCCTCGTCGTAAACCGGCTCGCCATCAACCGATGTGATGACGTCGCCTTCCTTAAGGCCCGCCGTCGCAGCCGGCCCGCCCGGCCAGACATCAGTGATGATGGCGCCCGCTGGTCGCGCGAGCTTCAAAGCGCGCGCCACGTCAGGCGTCACTGAGTCTGTGTCGGCGCCGATCCACGGCCGGGTCAGCTCTCCGCCATTGGTCGCAGTGCGGATCACCTGCTGCACGAGGAGCGATGGGATCGCGAAGCCGACGCCGTTCGAGCCGCCTGAGCGAGAATAGATCGCCGTGTTGACCCCGATCAGCTGTCCGTTGATGTCGACGAGGGCGCCGCCGGAATTGCCGGGATTGATCGCAGCATCGGTCTGGATGAAGAACTGGTAGTCGGTGATGCCGACCGCCGTGCGCGCCAGGGCCGAGACGATGCCGCTCGTCACCGTCTGCCCGACGCCGAACGGATTGCCGATGGCGAGGACGACGTCGCCGACTTCGATCGCGTCGGAATTTGCAAATTCGAGGAATGGCAGGGGTTCGCCCGCATCGATTTTCAGGACCGCCACATCGGATTTGGGGTCGGTCAAAAGGAGCTTAGCGGGGAATTCACGGCGGTCGGCGAAGACGACCTTGATCTCATTCATGCCCTCAATGACGTGATTGTTGGTGACGATGACGCCGTCCGGGCTGACGATGACGCCTGAGCCGAGCGAGCTTTGCTGGCGCGGGCCGGCCCCGAAGAAGCGGTCGAAAAACGGATCGCCGCTCGAGCGGCGGACGGTGCGGCTGGTGAAGATGTTGACCACCGCCGGCGCCGTCTTCTCGACGATCGGCGCGAAGGAGAGGTGCACCTCCGTCATCGAACGGGGGGTCGTCCGCGGCTTCGCGTCGATCGCCGAGGCCTTCATTTCGGCCGGCTTCGCGGGGGCCGCTTTCGACGCCGGCGCAGGCTCCGCGCAGGCGCCCTGCAGCGCGGCGGCCAAAGACAACAACAACGACGCAACGATCCGACTCATGCGATTCCTTCCATGCTCAGAAGCTGGGGACTATAGGGTCGCCGCCGGTCCCGTCAAAGCGGGCCGCCTCCCGCCGCCTTCGCCTCGTCGCGACGCCGGGAGCGGCGGGCGCACCGGGCCATGCGGGCGTAGCGAAGCGAAGCGATATCCGCCGGCGCGGCGCGGATAGAATGGCAGTCGCTCCTCACGTTAAGTCGTTTTCGAGCACGATGCGGTAGCGGGCGCGGCCGGCGTCGAGATGCGCCATCGCCTCGTTGATCTTCGAGAGCGGAAACTGCTCCGTTACCGGATGAATACCGTGGCGCGCGCAGAAGTCGAGCATCGCTGCGGTCGCCGCAGGTCCGCCGACCGGCGAAGCGGAAAGCGATTTCTGGCCGCCCATCAGCGAGGAGAGCGGCAAGGAGATCGGCTCCTGCACCCCGCCGACGATGTGAAGGCGGCCCCTTGGCGCAAGGGTTGCTGCAAGCCGCGGCCAGTCCAGCGCAGCGTTCGCAGTGACGAGCACGAGGTCGAAGCGGCCGTTCGACTCCTTCCAGGACGGCGGATCGCGCGTGTCGACGATGCGGTGCGCGCCGTAACGGGTCGCCTCCTCCGCCTTGTCGGGACTCGATGTGAAGGCCGTCACCTCGCAACCCCATTTGCCGAGAATCTGCATCGCAATATGACCGAGCCCGCCGATGCCGATGACTGCGGCTTTGCCGGTCGGCTTCAGTTCCATGTCGTAGATCGGCTGGAACACGGTGATGCCGCCGCAGAACAGCGGCCCGGCTTTCGTCTCGTCGAGACGGTCCGGGAGCGGAACGGCCCACACCCATTGGCAGCGCACGATGTCGGCGAACCCGCCGTGGCGGCCGGCGATCGTCGCCTGGTTGCCAGGCGAAAGATGATGGTCGCCGGCGAGGCATTGCGCGCTCGCAAGATTTGAGCGCGAAAACCATCCGAGTCCGACAGTCTGTCCGACATTCAGATTGGGAACGCCGGCGCCTTTGGCGCGAATGCGGCCGATAATTTCATGTCCGCCGACGAAGGGGTAGATCGTGCGCTTCCACTCATTGCGCCACATCGACATGTCGGAATGGCAGAGTCCGCACCAGAGTACGTCGATGTCGACCTCGTCATCGCCGAGATCGGGCAGAACATATTCAAACGGGACGAAGGGCTTGTTAGGACCTTCGGCGGCCCAGGCGCGGACTTTGGTCATTGCCCCTCCGTAATCGCCCATTGCGCCGATTTGCAGGGCGGATGCAATCCGCCGTCGCCGCCGTCCCCGCCGCCCCCAGGGCAGGTCGGGCCTACGGCTGCGCATCTCACGCACCGTCGGCGCGACCCCCCCGCCGTTTGGCAAGACAGGGCCGATCCGCCAAGGCCCGGGATCGTGAAAATCAGCCGGAAAATCGTACGGCGCGCGCATCAAGACCCGCGTCGCGACCAAGCTTGACGAAAAATGGGTGAATTGAAGCAATGCGAAATTCGCACGCCTGCTGTCCAAACCAGGTCTCGACGACTGACAGTGCGCTGCTGCTGTCGAGCGTCTTCAGCACCATCTGCCCATTCACCTGAATGAGTTCGATTGAGGTTTCGCCGCGAAGCACAATGCCATATTGCGTCCATCTGCCGAGCGAAGAATAGGCGAAGTGGTAGACCTGAGGCGGCAGGTCCGTCGCCGGCCTGTCGCCATGCAGCGCGATCCGGGCGAAGTAATTGCACTCTCGCCCGTCGTGGAAGAAATCACGCACGAACCACTTCCGCCCAAAAAATCTTTCGATTTGCGCCGGGGGCGGCCAGGCTTTCTGCAGGCCGAAGAAGGAACCAAGAAAATTGAGGCCCTGCGGCCACGCGTTGGTGGCGAAGGCGCTATATAGATGCTCAAAACTCTTTCGCTCGGCGCCCTTCGAGAGTCTCAGGAGACAAAAGGGATCGGCGTCAAGGAGGGCGCACAAGCGCCAAAGCCAGAATTCCTTCCGCGGCAGCGTCGGTTTTTCGTCGGTCCAGCGAAAGAGCGACGCACGATTAGGCGGCCGAGGCTCATCTTTAAACTCGCCTGCCTCCGCGCGCACTTCCCACTCTGCAATCAGGTTGTCGATCGAGCCGAAGCGCGCCTTGATCAAGTTTTCAAGCAGCTTCTCTCGGAACTCAAGCATGGGTCTCCCCGCCAATGGCGCCGTGAGTGTCAGGGCATTGCAATATCCCGCTTCCACTGCTCCGCGAGTCGCATTGAGAATCGCGCGAATGCGACAGGTATTCAAATGAATTGAATTAAGCTCCTCTCGACGACGAGGGAGGGGCGCGGCATGAACAGGAAATTGCGATTTAGCGTCGCTGTTGCACTGTGGATGCTCTCTGACCCGGCGAGGGCGACCGATCCGCTTTACGACATCGGAGGCGCGTCTGCTGCCGGTGCGATAAAGCTCATTTGCATCGTGCAAACCGTCGATGACGTCCGATATGAGACCAATATTGCGCTTGATCGAAAAACGAAATCAGTAACGGCTTATTTCCCGGCGCTGAAGTCGGGCTTAAAGTTCGTTGACGGACGAATTGGCGATCCGCAATACGGGCGGTTTCTCCATTTATCGACGCAAGTTTCACAGAGCGTGCGGTTTTCCGACGCGGCGGTCACCGTCGTAACTGAAACGCCTGAAGGCGCGAGCGTGACGCTTTACGACCTTTCAACCCTCACAATGTCGACGGCCGGGGTCGCGACCGAACCAGGCTCTCACAAATGCAGGCGCGCCGAATAGCAGCGCCCAAATCCGACAATCGCAAGCAGGGGATGATGGATGGTCACATTGAACGATGCACTCCGCCCGGTATTCGCCGCTGCGGCGGCGCTATCTTTGGCCGCTTGCGCCAGCCAAACGGAACTTGGCGAGGGTTCTTCGCTGGTGACAGGGAGCGCCGGCGCGGCCGGGGCGAAGAACAGCGCCCCGCAACTTCGCCGCTGCGAAAGGTCGCTCGGCGCTGCGGCGCTCGTGGAGCCGAAGGGCGACTCTACCGTGCTGCTGACCGCCATCGGCCTGCAGTCTCCCGTACCGTTGCTTCGACTCATCATGGCGCAGTCGAACTGTTTTCTCGTCGTCGATCGCGGAGCGGCGCTCTCTAACATCCAGACCGAGCGCGAGCTCGCAGAACAAGGAATGGTGGAGGGGCCGGGACAACCACGGTTAGTCGCCGCACGCTACCTGATTACGCCCAACGTGGTCTTCAGCAACCGCAACGCCGGCGGCGCTGGCGTGGGCGCACTGCTCGGAGTGTTTGGCCTTCCCGGCGCCGTCGCCGGCGCAGCGATCGCATCGATGCGCATCCAGGAGGCGCAGGCCGCTTTGTTCCTCACCGATGCCCAGACCGGCGTTCAAATCGCGGTCGCCGAGGGTTCGGCGAAGGTCAAGGATTTTGGCGGCGGGGCCGGCCTCGGCGGCTGGGGAGGCGGCGTCGCGGGCATCGGCGGCATCGGGGGCTACGGCAACACCGCTGAAGGCAAGCTCATCGCCGCGGCGCTGCTCAACGCCTACAATAACCTCACCGAGCAGGTCATGGCGCTGCAGGAGTCGCCGCCAAGCTGAAACCGCAGGACCGCGGAGAAGAGGTCTTTCGAGCGATGTCTGACACTTTCGTCGTCAACTGGACTGTAAGAATGATACGCATCGCTACTATTGCACTGCTGACTTCCGTCCTCGCCTCGTCAATCCCGCTCTCAAATGCGGCAGCGCGAAGCGAGCAGGTCTGTCCAGGTTTAGAGGGCCAGGCGCGCACCGACTGTCTGAACAGGGAGTACGCCAAGGCAAAGGCCGAGGCGGAGCGAGCAGCCGCAAATCTGGAACGCGCAAATAGAAGAATGCTTCAGGCATGCAACGCCGCGCAGGCGCTTGACAACGCCGCGACGGCGGCGACCTACCTTCCCGACGGAAGAGTACGGGCTGCAGGACGAACCTGGACGTCTGCGCGCCAACTCAGCGACGCTGTCCTTCGCCAGCGCGGCGAGTGCGAACGGTTGCGCGCCGAAGTGCGGCGGCTCCAGCAGTCGCGGGGTTAACGCAACCGCCCTACCACGCCAATTCGCGGCCGTCCCAGTTCCAGAAGCGGCCGCTGTCATTAAGCGTGTAGCCGGCGATTCGCTTGCGCATTTCGCGCACCGTGGGAGCGACCTCCTGCGGCGCTGACCGCCCGCCCATATCGGTCTTCGCCCAGCCGGGAGACAGCGGCACGCAGACGATGCCCGCGCCTCTCAAATCGTTTGCGAGCGCATGCATGATCATGTTGAGCGCCGCCTTCGATGCCCGATAGGCGTAATAGCCGCCGCTGGCGTCATCGATCGATCCCATGCCCGATGTGATGGCGATGAATTTGCCTTTCGCAGTCTTGAGGTTTCCGATCAGCGCGTCGGCAAGGCGAAGCGCTCCGAGCGCATTGATCGAAAACGTCTCGAGCATTTCGTGATGATCGATTTCGCCGAGCCGGTGCTGGCGGTCGCTGCCATAGACGCCGGCATTGGCGATCAGGATGTCGACCGGCGCCTTGCCGACCGCCTTTGCGAAAGCTTTGACCGACGCATCCTCGGCGACATCCAGCGCATGAACCATAAGCCGCCCTTCGCGGCGCTCCGCCGCCTGGTTCAGCTCATTCGCCGTTTTTGGGTCGCGCGCCCCAGCGAACACGCGCGCGCCCTCCTCCGCATATTGCTTGGCGAATTCGAGCCCCAGTCCGCGATTGGCGCCGGAGATGACGACGGTTTGCATGATAATTTCCTTGTATGGCGAATGGAGCGCGAACCCCGGACCTGATCCGGGGCATATCCGCGTATAACCACAAGGGCCGTGCGCGGATATCGGCCGCAGAGGAAGAGGAACCACGAAGAACACAAAGGATGCACGAAGGTCACAAAGAAGAAATCCCTCTTTGTGTGCTTCGTGCTTCCTTCGTGCCTTCGTGGTTTTCTTTCTTCCTGGTCTCGGCGCGCGCTCAGCCCGTCCTAAGATTAATACTTTCCAAGAATCCAAGAAACGCGCCTATGAGCCAGAAAACCAGCAACAATAAGCCGAGCAGCAATGCGAGCGGCAAAAGCCGAAACAGGAATACGAGTACCCCAATTAGGATCATTGTAAGAAATATGTAGATGAGAAAAAGCAGAAACACGTTAGCAATAAGCCCCAATAGATTGGGATCAGCGACGGTATTCAGATACTCTCTTCCGCCAAAATAGGCCGCGAGCCCGAATAGGAGGACCGAGACGACGGGCCATATCTTTCGCCAAACTGGTGCAACCAATTCGTCCATAAATCCCCATACGGACGCGTAATATGATCCGTCAAGCCTCCGGCTTCAGACCGAATGACTGATTGACAATCGTCAGAATAAACGCTGACGTTGTGGCGCCCGCCATGGCGATTGAATTGTTGCGGATCGCCGTCCCTACGTCGACCGGTCCGATCGTGGGCGACGCTCCCACGATTGCCGCTGAGAGAAACAGGACGATCGTGGTGATAATCAGATTGACTAGGTAGCCCTTCGCGAACTGTCCGAGCATTCTCCTCTTTTCTCGGCCGGTTAGCGCAGGGCCTCCTCGTCTTTGTTGAGCGGCGTCAATCTGCTTGATCAGTGCGGGGAACAAAAGACCAAAGGCTAGCAGCGCCGTTGATGTGTAAACTGTTGCGGCAAGCGCCCAGAACGGTGCATGAAAAACGCGTATGAATAAGAAGGCTAGTCCGAGAATCAGGGTGAATTGTACGCAAAATTCGAGAAACGCGACGAACAGCCGAAAGACCAGCAAGGCCCGCCTAATAGTTCGCGCTTCATCAGTTGTTACTGCCGCAAGAAGTCCGAACCCCCCCAGAGACAGATTGGCACCGGTTTCAGGAACGGTGGCGTCAAAAAGTATTGTTTCGGTTGTTCGAAGCCTCGCCGACCAAAATCCGATCATTCACCCACCCCCGGTAAGCTCAGCGACGCTTGTCTTACGGCCCAACTTCTCATGGGTCAACGAGTCAGTAAGGGCTCGATTTAGTATAAACCATCAGCGCTTTATCTTAAAATTACGGACGATACGCTCAGAGAATTGGCCTTATTTCTGCTCTCTCCAGCTATCCACATACCCCTGAAACTCGACCGCCGCTGCGCCCTCGCCGACGTCGAGCGGGTCGCGCGCGTCGATCATGACGGCATACTCGTCGGTCGCCGGCTTCTTCTGCTCCAGCATGTTTTCCAGCGCCTTCGGATGCGGCCCATGGGTGAATCCGGACGGATGGAAGGTCATCATGCCGGCCTTGATGTTGTCGCGGCTGAAGAAATCGCCTGCGTGATAGAAGAGCACTTCGTCGTAGTCGTCATTGTTGTGGAAGAAAGGCACTTTCAAAGCGCCGGGATCGCTCTCGAAGGGCCGCGGCGCGAAGGTGCAAACGACGAAACGGTCGGACAGGAACGTCGTGTGCGCGGACGGCGGCACATGATAGCGGTGGCTCATCAAGGGCCGGATGTGGCGGACATTGATCCGTACCGGGCTTAATTCGCCGTGCCATCCAACCGCATCGAGCGGATTGTACGGATAGGTCGCGACCGAAACCTGCCCGCGCTTCTTGATCTCGACAGGCGTCTCGCGGTCGTCCTTCTGATGCGCGCGAAAGGCGTCGTCGATTTTCGGCGCGTCGAGCATCGCAGGATCGAAGATGGCGTGCCCGCCGACAAGGCCCTTCTCGGGCAGCGTGAAATGCGAATTCGTCGCCTCGATCATCAAAATGCTCATGGGCGCCGCCGGCGCAAGCCGCCACATCGTCCCGCGCGGCAACACGACATAGTCGCCGGCTTCGATATCGAGATGTCCGTAATCGCAGAACAGCGCGCCCTTCCCCTCATGCACGAACAAGATCTGGTCGCCGTCGGCGTTGCGCGCGAGCGACGGCATGGCGCGGTCGAGTTTCCAGAAGCGAATCTCGCAGGCCTTGTTGTGGAGCACTCGCGCCGCGCTCCACGGCGAGGCCTCGGCGCGGTTCAGCGCCGCGAGATTGTACGCGCGGGGCCGCAGCGGCCCCTCGAAATTCGACCATGAGGTCGGCGGCCGTTTGTGATGGAGGAAGGCCGCCGGCCCGAAGAACCCCTCCTTCGAAATCTCGCGCTCATACGTGCCCGGCGGCATGTCGGCATGCGCCTGGCGCGAGGCCGTCCCCTCGACGCGCGATGCGGTGATCCATTTGCGGGGCATCGGCGATTTCCTTTGGTTTGCCAGCGACAACCCCGATTTCACGAGTCTGCGCTTGCCTCTTGCGAGCGAAATGGTAGGCCGCCACATCGACGGCCGAAAGGACCTTCATGAAGACGCGCGTGCTGATTCTGGGCTCGGGCGCGGCCGGGCTGACCGCGGCGATCTACGCCGCGCGGGGCGGCCTCAAGCCCCTTGTCGTGCACGGGCTCCAGCCGGGCGGGCAGATGACCATCACCACCGATGTCGAGAACTATCCGGGTTTCGCGGACGTGATCCAGGGTCCCTGGCTCATGGAGCAGATGCAAAAGCAGGCCGAGCATGTCGGCGCTGAGTTCCTCAGCGATGTGATCGTCGATGTCGATCTTTCGAAGCGCCCGTTCCGGCTCAAAGGGGATGGGGGAAGGGCCTACGAGGCCGACGTCTTAATCATCGCGACGGGCGCGCAGGCGAAATGGCTGGGGCTCCCGTCCGAACAGAAATTCCAGGGCTTCGGCGTTTCCGCCTGCGCCACCTGCGACGGCTTTTTCTATCGCGGCAAGGACGTGGCCGTCGTCGGCGGGGGAAATACCGCTGTCGAGGAGTCGCTATTCCTGTCCAATCTCGCCAAATCCGTGACGCTCGTGCACCGCCGCGATCATCTGCGTGCGGAAAAAATCCTGCAGGAGCGGCTGTTCGCCAAGCCCAATATCGAAATCGTCTGGGATCACTCCGTCGACGAAATCCTCGGCGGCGGGGCGCCGGCGGCCGTGACCGGCGTCCGCATCAGGAACGTGAAGACCGGCGCCTTGCGCGAGTTCAAGGTCGACGGCGTCTTCATCGCCATCGGCCACGCCCCGGCGACCGAGATTTTCAAAGGCAAGCTCGCGATGAAACCGAACGGCTATCTGATCGTGCGACCGGGAACGGTCGAGACCGACATCCCCGGCGTCTACGCCGCCGGCGACGTCGCCGACGACATCTACCGCCAGGCTGTGACCGCCGCCGGCATGGGATGCATGGCGGCCCTAGAGGCGGAGCGGTATTTGAGCGGGCGGGAGATTGGAGCGAGTACGTAGTTCTTAGTACGTAGTACGTAGTACGTAGCATTTGAATGATGCGGTCTCTTTCTTCCTACGAACTACGCACTACGTACTACGCACTTTCAGGAGACCACACATGACGACCGAAACCGCCATCCTCGCCGGAGGCTGCTTCTGGGGCATGGAAGATTTGATCCGGAAGCTCCCTGGCGTGACGAATACAGAAGTCGGATATGCCGGCGGCAAGACGCCTAACCCGACCTATAACGATGTGAAGAAGGGCAAGACCGGCCATGCGGAGTCGATCCGCATCGAATTCGATCCGGCGAAATTAAGCTACCGGAAGCTCTTGGAATTCTTCTTCCAGATCCACGATCCGACCACTTTGAACCGCCAGGGCAACGATGTCGGAACGCAATATCGTTCGGCGATATTTTACCTGACGCCCGAGCAGGAAGTGACGGCGCGGACTCTCATCCGCGATCTCGAGGCTGCCAATCCTTACGGCGGGAAGATCGTCACCGAATTGGTCGCCGCCGGACCGTGGACCGACGCTGAAGACTTCCATCAGGATTATCTTGAGCGGTACCCGGAAGGTTATAGCTGCCACTTCGTCCGGCCGAATTGGACCTTACGAAAGGCGGGCTGACCCCGGGAGCTGCGTGCGAGCTCCACCTCTCCCTTTGGGAGAGGTCGGATTTGCGGAGCAAATCCGGGTGAGGGTTCGGCCCTATATAATTCGCGCTAACACCCCTCATCCGGCGCTTCGCGCCACCTTCTCCCCGAGGAGAAGGTGAACCGCGCGCTTTGATACGCCGGCGGATTGTCCGCGCCGTCACCCTTTCTTATATTCTGCCGCTCTCGAGGGGCGCGCAGTGAAATTTGCGGGTACTAGGGACTATATCGCGACCGACGACCTGAAAGTCGCGGTCAATGCGGCGGTGACGCTCGAGCGGCCGCTTCTCGTCAAGGGCGAACCTGGCACCGGCAAGACCGTGCTCGCGATCGAAGTGGCGAAGGCGCTCGGCCTGCCGCTGATCGAGTGGCACATCAAATCGACGACCAAGGCGCATCAGGGCCTTTACGAATATGACGCGGTCGCGCGGCTCAGGGACGGCCAGCTCGGCGAGGAGCGCGCGCGCGACGTAAAGAACTACATCAAGCGCGGCAAGTTGTGGGAGGCGTTCACGTCCGACACGCGACCGGTTCTTCTGATCGACGAAATCGACAAGGCCGACATCGAGTTCCCGAACGACCTCCTGCAGGAACTCGACCGCATGGAGTTTTACGTCTACGAGACAAACGAGACGATTAAGGCCAAACAGCGCCCGGTCGTCGTCATCACCTCGAACAATGAGAAAGAGCTGCCGGACGCCTTCCTGCGCCGGTGTTTCTTCCACTACATCAAGTTTCCCGACCGCGAGACCATGGCTGAAATCGTCGACGTGCATTTCCCCGGCATCAAGCAGCGGCTGGTCGGCGACGCGCTAAAACTCTTCTACGAGATCCGCGACGTGCCGGGATTGAAGAAGAAGCCCTCGACGTCTGAACTCCTCGACTGGCTGAAGCTTCTGATGGCTGAGGACATGCCGGAGGAGATTCTCCGCGAGCGCGATCCCCGGAAACTCATCCCGCCGCTACACGGCGCGCTCCTTAAGAACGAGCAGGACGTGCATCTGTTCGAGCGCCTCGCGTTTCTGGCCCGGCGAGAGGGGGCTTAAGACGCCCTTCGCGTCGAAGCATTGACGCGTAATGGTTAATCCGCCGCGGCGCGGGTCGCGTGGATAAGGCGCAAATCGCGCGCCGCTCCAGCGGGCGTTGCTCGGTGGCAACTCCCGAACGCCCTCGCCGCATGGGGACTGGTGGAAAAGGCGTTATTCCGTCACAATCGCCTTTGGCGCGATTGGGGTCGCCGACAGTAGCGTGGGGCGTCCGACTTGTTCGATCACTTGATCCCAGGGCTAATGGCGGCCGCCGAGACGGCCGCCAACCAGGCAGCCGCCGGCGAAGGCGGCGCGGGCGCGAGCTTCATCAACGGGCTCATGCAGCAGCTTCCGCTGCTCCTGTTCTTCGCGATCTTCCTGTTTCTTCCCGCCTATGCGCGCTCGCGGCGCAACGCCTTCATCGAGAACACGTTTTCTCGCATCCAGAGAAAGCGCCGTTCGCGGCTGATCGCGCTCGTCCATCGCGACGAGCCGATGGGTTTCCTCGGCATCCCCATGCTGCGCTACATCGACATGAACGACGCCGAAGACATTCTCGAAGCGATCAGGCGGACGCCGCCGAACCAACCGCTCGAACTGGTGCTGCACACGCCCGGCGGTCTCGTGCTGTCGTCTTTGCAGATCGCGCGCGCGGTCAAGGCGCATAAGGGCCGCAAGACGGTTTACGTCCCTTTTTACGCAATGTCGGGCGGGACCATGATCGCGCTCGCCGCCGATGAAATCGTTTTGAATAAGCACGCCGTGCTCGGCCCGATCGATCCGCAGATCGGCGGGCTCCCCGCCGCGTCGATCCTCAAGGTCGCGCAGACGAAGTCGGCGGACGCGATCGATGACTACACGATGGTGCTCGCGGATTTGAGCGCCAAGGCGATCGGACAGCTCGAAGCCGCGGCGAAGGAATTGCTCGAAGGCACGGTCTCGCCGAACGCAGCGGCGAGTATCGCTCAGCTCTTGTCGAGCGGTCGCTGGACGCATGATTATCCGATCGAGGCCGAAATGGCGCGCGAGATCGGACTCAACGTCGTGCACGGCGAAGTGCCGAAGGACATCATGGAGCTGATGGCGCTGTTCCCGAGTTCGCTTCGTCGCTCGCCCAAATGGTTCGACACCGCCCGGGCGCTGATGGCGCCAAGAAAACGCGCGGCGACCGCCGAATCGACGCCCTTCACCGGCTACCAGCCGGGACCGGGCGCAAGGAGCTTTAGCTACGGTCCCTGGGACCCGCGCGATCTTCGGCCGCAGCACAGCGCGCCCGGGCCCGGCCCCAGCGACCTGCGCGAGGACCGCAGCGTCCGTCGCCGCTAGACCGGAACGATTTCAGTGGTGCCGGTTGAGGGAATCGAACCCCCGACCTTCGGTTTACAAAACCGCTGCTCTGCCAGCTGAGCTAAACCGGCGCGGGAATTCCGATAAAGCAAGGCGGGCTCCATGGCCAGCAGAGAGGGAACCACGGCCCCGTGCGAGTTGTCATCTTCGCTGTGGTCGGAACGGTGGCGCTTGCGGCGTGCGGCGCGCCGCGGTCCGACCGGTCTGTTGAACAGGCCTTTGCGCCCTGCGCAGTCTGCCACACGGCGGCGCCGCCGGACACGCCGGCGGGAAAGATGCGCCTCGTCGGACCGCCGTTATGGGGCGTATACGGACGGGCGGCGGCGAGCGTCGAGGGCTTCGCCTATTCGAAGGCGATGCGGGAGGCCGGCCTTACCTGGGACGACGCGACGCTCGATCGCTACCTCGCCGATCCGCAGGCCGCACTCCCGAGGACGATGATGAGCTACGCCGGCGAGCCGGATGCGGCGAAACGAGCCGCGATCATCGAATATTTGAAGACGCTGCGTTGAGGGCGAAGGCGCCGTGCGTAGTCCGTAGTTCGTAGTGCGTCGCCGAACGCCTTAATGCGCAGCCTTCTGGACGATCGTCCTAGGTACTACGCGCCCGCCCCGCTCAACTTGCCCTACGCATCGTATCCGGGATTGACGCGGTTCAGTTTCCGCAGGAGGCCCGGCCAGGCCAGGTTGTCGCCGAGACCGGGAACGAAAGCCGGCGCGCCCTGCTGAAGCACTTTCGCGCTCATCGCCGCAGGCTCCTCCATCGGCTCCGCAGTGTCCGCCTGGGCGAGGATCTGCGCTCTGCACGCCTGTTCGAGAAAATACATGCGCAGGAAAGCCGTCGCGCAGTTCTGCCCGACGGTCAGAGTTCCGTGGTTCTTGAGAATCAGAAAATTGTGATTGCCGATGTCGCGCACCAGACGTTCGCGCTCGTCGAGATCGGTGGCGATGCCCTCATAGTCATGATAAGCGACATCGTCGTGCACGACCATCGCGAATTGCGTGTAGCGGCGAAGGCCGCCGCGCTGAGCCGAGACCGCGACGCCATAGGGCGTATGCAGATGAAGCACGCAATGCGCGTCATCACGCGACATGTGGAGCGCGGAATGGATGGTGAAGCCGGCCGGATTTGAGAAATAGGGAGTCTCGCCGATGACCGCGCCGTCGACATCGACCTTGAGGAGAACGGTCGCCGTCATTTCTTCGAACATCAGTCCGTAGGGGTTGAGCAGGAAGCGCGGCTTGCCTCCTTCGTCCGGACAACGTGTCGAGATATGCGTGAAAATCATGTCGTCCCACCCGTAGAGGGCGGTCAGGCGATAGGTCGCGGCAAGGTCGCAACGCAGCCGCCATTCTTCAGTCGAGACCTTCCCCTTGAGCGAGGGCAGCGATTTCGGGTCGGGCAGATTGAAGCCCGGCTCTCGTCCGACCGTCTCCATCGCATTCGCCGGCGTCCGGATGTTCATAGGTCGCTCCGTTCCTTTGGCGGGCGAACTTAGCGAAATTCATGGGCGGCGCCGCTATCATCCGCAGCCCATCGTGACCTTTGTGTCCTTTGTGGTTAGAAGATTCACCACAAAGGGCACAAGGTTCACGAAGAAGAACAAAGGCCTCCGGTCGCACCGACCCCGGGATTTCATGTCGCGGCACCGCCTCTCATTCCACGCGAGCGACAAGCCGTCGGCGCAGGCTGTGGTCGCCGATTTCCGCCGGCTCTACGGCGACGCGGCCGTAGCCGAGGCCGACGTCATCGTAGCGATCGGCGGCGACGGCTTCATGCTGGAGACTTTGCGCGCCACCATGTCGACCGGAAAACCGGTCTACGGAATCAATTGCGGCACGGTCGGCTTTCTCATGAACGACTTCAGCCTCGACCGGCTGCGCGAGCGCATTTCCGACGCCGAGGCCGCCGAGATCCATCCCCTCGCAATGCGCGCGACGACGACGGACGGCCGTAGCGAAGAAGCACGCGCCATCAACGAAATCTCGCTCTTCCGCCAGACAAGGCAAAGCGCGCGCGTGCGCATTTCGGTCAATGACAAGACGCGGATGGACTCGTTGATCTGCGACGGCGTGTTGCTGTCAAGCCCCGCCGGCTCGACCGCCTATAATCTCTCCGCGCACGGGCCGATCCTGCCGATCACCTCGAATCTCCTCGCGCTGACGCCGATCAGCGCCTTCCGTCCGCGACGCTGGCGCGGCGCCCTCCTCTCACGTGACGCCGAAGTGGCGTTCGAGACGCTCGAACCGGAGCTGCGGCCGGTTTCCGCCGTCGCCGACAATCTCGAAGTCCGCAACGTCCTCAGAGTCGAGGCGCGCGAAGACCGTGCCGTCGCTATGACTTTACTCTTCGACCGCGGGCAGTCGCTGGAGGAGCGCGTTCTGCGGGAGCAGTTCGACCACTAGCCGGGCGACGCCCGCCTCCCCGTCCCGCTGTAATGGCGGGCATCGCCTCGTTGGGTGCCGCCTACGGTCGAGGCAATTTCAGAAACGGCATGTAATCGCTCCAGCCAAGGGCATAAAAAAAGACCGCATGAATTAGCGGCGCACTTGCGAAAGCGAGGAGCAAATAGAAAAGCCAGGCTTTCGGTGGAAACCGCAACGCCATCGGCGGAATGAGGACGGTCGCGAGCATCGGGACCGAGTAATAGATCTGCCAGGGCAACCGGAGGTTTTCGCCGAATTCCCGAAAAGGACGCCGACCAGCGAAATGGCTGCGGCCGCGATCGTCGCCGCGCGCCATGATGGCGGCGATGCGCCGCCAAACGCTGCGCTCAAGCGGATGACCAACGTGAGCGTCAATATCGACGCGGCGATGTAGACGGGAATTCGCGCGAGATCGGTTTCCATGGGCGGCGCTCTATCGGCCTAACCCTCGCAACGGCCGGATCGAGTCCTGGAGCAAGCGGTAAATTCCGAGGAAGCCGAATGCGATGATCGCCTTGACGCCGAAATCGGCGATCATCCAGTTGATCCACGGGGCGTTGGCCGACCAGTAGACGGAGACGTGAAAGATGAGGCTCTGCGTAGCAAAGGCGACCAGCGCCGAGATGAGCGGGGCGCGCCACCACGCTCCGCCGCCGCGCACGATGTCATAGACGCCGACCGCGACATACTGGCCGATCATCGCGCTCGCCACGAAGGAAACGACGAAGCGCACGCTCGGAAAATCCGAATCCTGAAGACGCGGCGCAAGATGGGTCAGCTCCGCGAAGACGAGAACCGCCGCAAGGCCCCATGCCGCGGTGATGGCGCGCGAGGCTTCGTCGGCGCCGAAACGGCGGCCGACAAGAATCGCGACCAGCGCCGCCCCGCAGAGCAGCACGTTGCCGTAGGTGAGCCAGTTGCTCGGCTTCAAGGACGGCGTGTCGAAGAGCGCGTCGAAACTGCGGATCGGCAAATCGAGCGTCAGGAACGCGGCGAGCAGGATCGGCGTCAGGATCAGCGCAAGCAAGGCGAGCCGGATCAGTCCGACGCCGAAGCGGCCGATCTCGCGCCAGAACTTCTCGAGCGGCGTTTCCCGGATTTTGCGCCGTTGTTCGACGGCGACGATCTCTTCCATGGCCCTCAGGAGGGAACGGCCCCTAGGAAGCTTTCACCAGTTCGCGCTTCACTTTCAAGGCCGCTTTCGAGAGGACGCCGTCGCCGGCCTTGGCGAGATAAGCGTCGAGCCCCCCAACATGGTCGACCGTCCGGAGCGCAGCCGCCGTCACGCGGAATTTGAAGCCCTTGCCGAGCCGGTCGCTATGCATTGTGACGTTGCAGAGATTGGGCAGGAAGACCCGCTTGGTCTTGCGGTTGGAGTGCGAGACGTTGTGCCCGACCATCGGGCCGACGCCAGTCAGTTCGCAGCGGCGGGCCATGCGATTCACCTTATGAAGCCAAGGGCTTGCGCGGACGCCGCCCGAATTTGGGAGCGTGGCCTATAGGGGAGGCGGAAAACGCCGTCAATATTGGCCCGTAGGGCGGATGAAATCCGCCGCCTTCGCCCGCGGCGAGCGCCGCACCGGCCGATGCATCCGCTCCGCGCCAACTCAATCGGCAAGCCGGGTCGTATCCGGAAGCTTCGCCAGATTGCGGTCGAATGTGCCGAGCGGCAGATGCCCCGCTTTGCGCGCGACCTCAAGGAGGAGGCAATCTGCGAATCCTGGGGCTGGGCGCTTGCGGAATCGGTCGAGCGCCCGAGCCGCAACATCGCGATCCTGGATGGAGAGGTCCGCGTCGCCGAGCAGCAAATCGAGGGCCTCAACGATTTGCCGAGACGACCGGCCATACACGGTTTCCAGAACCCAGACGGTTTCAACAAGGGCGAGGTGCGAGACCCATGCGCCCTTCGCGATGAAGGCCTTCGCCTTCTCGACTTGCGCCGCATCGTCGCGGACGAGGAGACGCACAAGGACGTTAGTATCGACCGCGCGCATGCTGCTTGCGGATATAGTTCCGGACGCCTTCTCTCAGCTCCTTGAGCGACTTTCGCGGCGGCGGACCTTCGGGGAAAAGCGCTTTATGCGCCTCCTCCAAAGTATGCCTGCCGGCCCGTCGAACGATGATTTCGCCTTGGCGCTCATCCCACTCGATGACCGATCCGGGGCCAACGCCGAGCTTCCTTCTGATCTCCGCCGGCACGGAAATCTGTCCTTGCGCGGTGATTTTGGACTGGATGGTCATGAATTCCATTACCATGGTAATGGCATCGGGTCAATCGCGGGCTGGGTCCGCGCAGCAGCCAGCAGCGGGCTGAGTCCGTTACGTGGCGGGCGGCGCGAAAACGTGTATGACCCGGCGGGCCGGCGCCGGCGTCGCGCAGGGGGAGCGCATCCGCCCTACTTTATACAAGTTGCGCAGGCCCCGACTCATGCAACGCGCACGGATGACCTCTCCCCTCGGGGAGAGGTCGGATTTGCGCAGCAAATCCGGGTGAGGGGGAAGGGCTGCTCCGGCTTACCTTCCGCAGCCCTTCCCCCTCATCCGGCGCTTCGCGCCACCTTCTCCCCGATGGGGAGAAGGAAGGCGGGCTTTCAGCCCGCCCTACGGATCGGGCCGAAAATGACTATGTTGCGTCCATAGGCTCTCCCGAACCATGGCTCCTTTCGACAGTCGATTGCTCCAGGGAGGCGCGAAGTCCGCGCCGATCGCGGTTTTGGGCCCCACCAACACCGGCAAGACGCATTACGCCATCGAACGGATGCTCGCCTACGAGACGGGCATGATCGGACTGCCGTTGCGGCTCCTCGCCCGCGAGGTGTTCGACCAGGTGGTGGCGACGCGGGGGGCGAAATGCGCCGCGCTGATCACCGGCGAGGAGAAGATCGTCCCGCCCAAGCCGCGCTTCTGGATCTGCACGGTGGAGGCGATGCCGCTCGCAGAGGAAGTCGCGTTTCTCGCCGTCGACGAAATCCAGCTCGCAGCCGATCTCGAACGCGGACGCACTTTCACCTCGCGGCTTTTTCATGCGCGGGGATCCGCCGAAACTCTATTCCTCGGCTCGGAGACCATGCGGCCGATCTTGCGGAGCCTCTTTCCGGGGCTGCGCTTCCAGTCGCGCGAGCGGCTGTCGACCTTGGCTTACGCCGGCCCGAAGAAAGTCTCGCGCCTTCCGCATCGCTCCGCCGTGGTCAGCTTCTCGGCGGAGTCGGTCTATGCGGCGGCCGAGTTGATCAGAAGGCAGCGCGGCGGCGCCGCCGTCATACTCGGCGCTTTAAGCCCGCGCACCCGCAACGCGCAGGCCGCGCTCTACCAATCCGGCGAAGTCGATTACCTCGTCGCAACCGACGCGATCGGCATGGGGCTCAACATGGACATCGACCATGTCGCCTTCGCCTCGCGGCGGAAATTCGACGGCCGCCATTTCCGCGACCTCAAACCTGACGAGCTCGCGCAAATCGCCGGGCGGGCCGGCCGCTTTATGCGCGATGGAACATTCGGCGTCACCGGCGACTGCCAGGCCTTCGAGGATGAAGTCGTCGCGGCCATCGAGGAGCATGCGTTCGAGCCGGCGCGAGCCCTGCAATGGCGGGCGGAGAGACTGAACTTTGCAAGCCTTTCGGAACTCCTCCAATCGCTCAATGCGCCGCCGCCGCGCGCGGAGCTGCAGCGGGCCCGCCTCGACGACGACGAACTCGCGCTCGGCCGTCTCACCGGCGATCCGGAGATCGCCGACATCGCCGCTCGCGAGTCTCTCGTTTCGTTGCTTTGGGAGGTTTGCCAGATACCGGATTTTCGCAAAACGTCTACCGAGCAGCATGCGCGGCTCGTTGGCGACATTTACCTCCAGCTCACCAGGAACGGCCGCATTTCGAGCGCCTGGCTTGAGCCGCGCGTGAGCGGGCTTGACCGCACCGACGGCGACATCGACGCGATCTCGCAGCGCATCGCGCATATCCGGACCTGGACATTTCTTTCGCACCGGCAGGCCTGGCTCGAAGACGCGGCTTATTGGCAAGAGCGCGCGCGCGGCATAGAAGACACGCTGTCCGACGCTTTGCATGAAAAGCTGACGCAGCGCTTCGTCGATCGGCGCACGTCCGTTCTCCTGCGGAAGCTCAAGGACGATGCGCCGCTTCTCGCAGGCGTCAGCGAAGACGGGGAAGTCATCGTGGAAGGCCAGTTCGTCGGCCGCCTGATGGGGTTCGAATTCATTGTCGATCCGCGCGCGCGCGGACTCGACGCCAAACGCATGCGCGCCGCCGCCGATCGCGCGCTCGCGCCGGTGCTCGCCGCGCGCGCGGCGGCCCTCGCCAATGCGAAGTCGGACGAGCTGCAATTGCGCGACGAAGGCGTCATCCTTTGGCGCGGCGCGCCGGTCGCGACATTGGCGAAAGGTCCGACCGCGCTTCGGCCCAACCTCATGATCCACGGCCTCGACGTCCTGTCGCCGCATCTGCGCGGGCGGATCTCCGATCGCATCAAGGAGTTCTTCTCGGTCAAGGTTGAGGCGTTGCTCGGAGAGCTGATCGCCCTCGGTCAGGCGGCGAACGCCGGCGAAGGAACGGATCAGGCGCTCAGCGGTCAGGCGCGCGGCGTCGCTTTTCGGCTGGTCGAGAATTTCGGCGCCATGTCGCGTTCGCAGTTCGGCGAAGAGCTGAAACAGCTCGGTCAGGACGAGCGCGCGAAGCTCCGGAACCTCGGCGTGCGCTTCGGCGAATACACCTTGTTCATGCCGAAGCTTCTAAAGCCCGGCCCGGCGAAACTCCTGACGCTTCTATGGGCGCTGTGGACCGATCACGACGCGCGCAAACACCAGCCGCCGAAAGCCGGCCTCGTCTCGCTCCCCGCCGAGCGCGACCTTCCGCATGCTTATTATTATGCGTCCGGATATCGGCCGTCCGGCGCACGTGCGGTCCGCATCGACATGCTGGAGCGCCTCGCCGGACAGATCCGCGCGCAGCGGGACGCCGGAGGGCTGGCCGGCGGCTTCGAAGCCACACAGCAGCTGATGTCCCTTGTCGGCTGTTCCGGCGAGGATTTCGAGTCGATCCTGACCTCGCTCGGTTACAGGAAGCAGACGGTCAAGGTGCGCGCGCAGCGCGGCGCGCCCTTATCGCCGGAGGCGCCAGCATCGCCGGACGCGGCGCCGCCGGCGGACGCGCCGGAGACCCAGAGCGCCGACGAAGTCGTAACGCCTGCCCTCGATTCGGAAGCGCCGGACGTTTCGCCGGCTGACATGGATGCGGACGCAGCCGTGCAGCCGGAACCCGAGACGGCCGTCGCAAGCCCAGATTTTACTCCCCCGCAAAGCGGGGGAGGCGGCGACCCCGACGTTACGCCGGCGGCGATCGAAGCAGCTGCTACCGATATGCCGGCCGCCGACGCGAACCAACCGCCGGCCGTCGAGGCGGCCGCCTCCGCAAGCGCGGGAGGTGACGAGCGCGCCGAAATCGAAAAGACGATCTGGCGGATGGCGCCGCGGCGGCCGCCGAAGCCGAAACCGGAACGTCGCGAGGATCGCTCGCGTGCGCGGCCCACGCAGACGGATCGAAGACCGGAGCGCGGGCGGCGGACCGAGCGTGATGAAGGGCGGCCGGACGGGCCGCGCCAAAGTCCGCGCCGGGACGGGCCTCGCCGTGAAGCGCCCCGCCGGCGCGATGAGGCGCAGCGCTCGCCGCTCATGACCATGCCGCAGCACCGCAAGGTCGCCGATCCAAGTTCGCCCTTCGCCGTACTTGCAAGCCTTAAGGACGAGCTGACCAAGCAGCAGTCGGACGACGCCAAGGAGCCCGAGACCGCCAAGTGAACGATCGTCGGCGCACGGCCGAAGACTGCATGGCGGCTCAGCGCATCGACAAATGGCTGTGGTGCGCAAGAATATTCAAATCACGCACGCTCGCGGCGGAGTTCGCCGGCGGCGGCGGCGTTCGCCTCACCCGGGCGGGAATGACGGCGCGGGTTGAGAAAGCGAGCGCCATGGTGAGGCCGGGCGACCGGATGGCGTTCCTGCTCGGCGACCGGATGCGCGTTCTCGAGGTCAAGGCTTGCGCAGTCCGGCGCGGGCCGGCGGCCGAAGCGCGGCTCCTTTACGACGATCTGTCGCCGCCGAAGAGCGCGGCCCCCAACGCCGGCGACCGAGCGAAGGGCCTCGGTCGTCCGACCAAAAAGGAGCGCCGGGCGATCGACCGTTTGACCGGCTGAAGCCGGCCTTTGCGCAGCCGATTCAAAACGGTATCAGGGAGCGGGGATGAGGAGCCTTCCATGACCTATGTCGTCACCGACGCCTGCATCAAGTGCAAGTACACCGATTGCGTCGAAGTCTGCCCCGTCGACTGCTTCTATGAGGGCGAGAACATGCTCGTTATTCACCCCGACGAATGCATCGATTGCGGCGTTTGCGAACCCGAATGTCCGGTCGAGGCGATCATCCCCGATACCGACGACCCGGAAGGAAAATGGACCGAGATGAACGCGAAATATTCCACTTCCTGGCCGAACATCACCCAGAAACGGGATCCCCTTCCTGACGCCGACAATTTCAAGGATGAAAAGGGCAAGCTCGACAAATATTTCAGCCCCAATCCGGGCGAGGGATCGTAACGGCTGATGCGACAAGCCGGCCTTGGTTCCACATGGTTTTTCCTGCAATTTTATGCTACGCTCTTGGTGAGAATCGACGTTCGAGCGAACGTTATGGCTCGTTCGGTTGAAGCCTGAGGGAACAAGAGTAAGCTGCTGATAAAGCGGCATATTCTTCGCGCCCGATGTGGGTTCGCCTGACCGCCGTAACAACGCATGCGCGATGCGGAGCATCGAGGCGCTGCACCGCACCACAGCAGGCGATCCGCGCGAGTGTCCAGCCACCAGCGGAGTGCGGCGCCGGCGTAAGGCCGCCCGAGCCCTCCGGCCTAAAAGAGAACGAGATGGCGACCAAGACCGCAAACAAATCATCAAAAAAGCCAACCAAGCTCAAATCCGGCAAAGCTTCCCCCGCCCGCACGAAACCGGCCGCAAGGTCGGGCGCGCGCAAGCCCCCGTCTTCGGGAGGCAAAGCGGGCGCAAAGAGGCCGGCGGGCAAGTCAGCGGGACAAAAACCGAAGCTGCGCCCCGGCGCTGCCCCAAAACCGAAGCCGCGCGCCGCCTCCAAACCCGCGATGAAGCCGCCCGCAAAACCGGCGGTCGGGAAAGCGGTCAAGCCGGCGCAAACCGAAAAGTCCGACAAGCTTCGGGGACGCGATTCATCCCGGAACGAGCGTCCGCCGAAAGCCGGCGCGCAGTCGCCGGCCGCTCTCAAGGGTCGCCAACCCAAGGCCGGCTTGCAGGCGGGAGCAAAGGACGGCAAACCGGCGCCGCCGAAGAAGAAGCTCTTCGTCGGTCAAAAGCCGCGCAGTCCGAAGCCATCGGAAGCAATCATCCCATCGACGATTATCGCGCAACAGAAGGCTCTGCCGGCTGTGAACAGTTCCACCGCAAAGGCGTCGCCTGCGTCCGTTGAGGCCAAGCAGACGTTTAAGGTGCACGATCATATCGTCTATCCCGCCCATGGCGTCGGCCGCATCGTCGCGATCGAAAAACAGGTCATCGCCGGCATCCCGAACGAGCTTTTTCTCATCGAGTTCGAACAGGAGAAGATGAAGCTGCGCGTCCCTACGGCGAAAGCGAAAGCGGTCGGAATGCGCGGACTCTCTGAAGGGCCGTTGGTGAGAAAGGCCATCGAAACTTTGAAAGGACGGGCGCGGATCAAACGGACGATGTGGAGCCGACGCGCGCAGGAATACGAAGCGAAGATCAATTCCGGCGACATCATTCAGGTGGCCGAAGTCGTGCGCGATCTTTTCCGCGCGACCGATCAGCCGGAACAGAGCTATTCCGAACGGCAGCTGTTCGAGGCGGCGCTCGACCGTCTCGCGCGCGAAGTCGCCGCCGTGCACAAATCGGATCTCGCCAAGGCGATCGGCGAACTCGAGGCGGCGTTGGCGGCCAAGAGAGCCGCGGCCTAGGGCGACGAGCGCCGCGCCCCGGCGCCGACACGCCTTGCGGGCGCATCGGGCCAGCGCGTGGCGTCGGGTCTCTTACCTTCCGGGCGCCAGTCGGCGACCGCACGCCGGAAAAGAAAAATGTTACGAGTCGTTCGCAACTCGCCTGAGCAGGTTTATCGAGAGGCCCGGTAAGGCGCCCATATATCGAGCGCCGGCGTCGCGATCGCTTCGATCTGCATCGGGTGGAGAATCTCGATGGCAGGGCCGCCAATCCAGGTCGTGTAGCCGCGTATGCGGACATGCGTTCCCTTCAGGCCGATCATATCGAGCTCCAGTTTCGTCCAGCGTTTTGCATCGCGCGACGCTGCGCTGGCGGTGAAATCGGTCCGAAAATCGGCGCCGAAATTCAGGTAGGCGCGCGCTCCGTTGACCGCAGCGTCGGCGACAGCGCCTTCGACAAGATGAAAGCCGCCGATCGCCGACCGGGCATCCTCCGCACTCCGGACGGCGTACGCGCGGAGCCGCCAAAGCCCTCTGCGCGCGGCCCGTGCGGCAGACTCGGTCGCGAGCAGCGAGGCTATAAATCCCAAATCGTCCGATTCTGGTCTGACGCGCGCTGCGCCCGCTTCGACGAGCAGCCGCTGGAAAGACGTCCTGCCGATGTCACCCGCATTAGCGCGCGCCGCCATACGTGCCCAACGGTCCGGTTGCGAGGCCTGCGCCATTACGGCGATGCCGCGCGCCATGAGGCGCTGGAGCGTTTCGCGAGCTTCATCCGCGTGAGGAGCGCCGGCCGCCGGCGCGATAATGTCGGCCAACCGGACTTCCGCCCCGCCGAGGAGGAACGAGTCGCCGCTGAGAGCGTGAGGTGAACGCCGCGCTCCGAAGGAGCCGACTGCGATGGCTGCGCCGCCGAAAATCGCCGAGCGGCGATTCATCCGGGTACGGCGATACGCACCTTTGATCGCGCCGCGCCGCCGGCGGAGTCGACGACGACGATATCGTAGAAGCCGGGACCCTTCGGAACCCAAAGGCTCCGGCCGCTCTCCTCGACGTCGACAACGTCGCCGTCGACATACCAGCGATAGCCGCCCGATCCGCCGCGCGCTGCGAGCGCGACGCCGCGCCCCTCCCCGTCGGCGAAGAGTTCAACGCCGTGGCGCGGGAACACGATTTCGGGCGGCGCGAGCCGGCGCGGCGCGGCGATGCGGGCGATGGCGATCGGCTGCTCGGCGTCGTGATCGACGCCTTCCTTGGCCCCGTCGGGGTCGAGACGGGCCAGGAGGTCGAAAATGTCAATCAGGATCGGCGCAGCGGCCTTGCGCCCGGTTTCGCCCGGACGCGAAGCGCCGTCAGCACGCCCGACCCAGACGACAACGGTATAGCGGCCGGCGTGCCCAGCCGCCCAGGCATCGCGATAGCCGTAAGAGGTGCCAGTCTTGAAGGCGACCTTCGGCGCGGACTTCGAAAGCTGCGAGGGGACCCGGCCTTCCAGCGCGGGCGACTCCCGCAGGATTTCGCTCACCCGATGCGCGCTGGTGGGCGAGAACATCTGAAACCCGTGATCTGGCGTCAGCGGATCATCGCTCCAGAGGAGCGGCGCAACCGATCCGCCATTGGCGAGGCCTGCGTAGAGCGTCGCAAGATCGCTCATGGCGACGCCGGCGCCGCCCAGCGCAAGCGTCAGCCCGAACCTGCGATCGGCGCGCTTCGGCGCTTTGAGATCGACGCCGGCGGCGCCAAGCATCGCAGCGAGCCGGGCCGAACTCAATCGGTTCAGGAGGCTTACCGCCGGCACGTTGAGCGAGTGCTGGAGCGCGTCGTTGAGCCGGACTTCGCCGCGGAACGTCCGATCGAAATTCTCCGGCGCGTAGCCGTCGAAGGATTGCGGCATGTCTTCGATGACGGTCTTCGGGCCGGCGATGCCGTCGTCGAAAGCAAGCGCATAGATGAACGGTTTCAAGGTCGACCCGGGCGAGCGCACGGCGCTCGTGAGGTCGATCCAGCCGCCGGCGTCTTTAAGGCTCGCAGAGCCGACCGCTGCGCGGACCGCCCTCGCGCGGTGATCAACGACCATCAGGGCGATGGTCGCGCCGTCCTTGAGCGGCGCCGCCGCCTTGGCGACGAGGGCCTCGGCCTCGCGCTGCACGCGGAGATCGAGCGATGAGCGGATGATTCCGTCGCGCGGAATGTTGGCGGCGTGCGCAAGCGTGCGCGCCGCATGATAGGCGTTGCGTGAAAACGGAGTCCGGACCGTGGGCGCTGGGGCTTCGCGCGCCTCGGCTGCGCGCTCCCGGGCGATCGCGCCGATCGCTTCGAACCGCGCAAGGACGGCGGCGCGCGCCGCCGCAGCGGCGCCCGGATGGCGGTCGGGCCGCCGCGTCTCGGGAGCCTGAGGGAGCGCGATAAGCAGCGCCTGTTCGGCGTCGGAGAGATGTCTCGGTTCATGGCCGAAATAGGAAAGGCTGGCGGCCCGCACGCCTTCGAGGTTGCCGCCATAGGGCGCGAGCGTCAGGTAAAGCTCGAGAATTTCGCGCTTCGAGAGCCGGCTTTCGATCTGCAAAGCGCGGAGCATTTCGGCGATCTTGGAAAGAATCGTGCGCGGCCGCGGTTCCAGCAAGCGCGCGGTCTGCATGGTGATGGTCGAGGCGCCGGAGACGACTGCGCCGGCTCGCGCCGAACTCGCCGCGGCGCGCAATACCGCCGCCGGATCAACGCCCGGATGCCTCAGAAATCTTTTGTCTTCGACCGCGATCAGCCGCTCGACAAAACTCGGATCGATGGCGTCGAGGTCCGCCTGAAACCGCCATCGTCCGTCATTCGCCGGGAAAGCGTGAATCCATCGACCTTCGCGATCGAGGACGAGCGGGCTCACCCCAGCCGCCTTGATGAGCGGCGGCGGAAGAGCCATGTCGGCCGCGAGAACGGCGCCGAGAAAGGCGGCAAGCCACAACGCTTGTTTGCGTAGGCTGAGTAGGCCCCTCCGGCTCCCCCGGCGCAAGGCCGGGGTCGCCACCTCCCCCGCTTCGCGGGGGAGGAAAGGCTGCGGCTCTTTTCCTCCCCCGCTTGCGGGGGAGGTGTCGAGCCGCGAAGCGGCGAGACGGAGGGGGCCGGTGTCAGGCAATTCCAGTTCTCGCTACCGCTCCGGGCCGCGTCACTGCGACGCCGTGATGGAGAGCGTCGCGGCGCCGGAGCGGCCGACGACGCCGGGTCTGTACATGTCTTCGATGACCGCCCCCGGCATGATGAATGTCCCGGGACTGACCGCACGCACGATATAAGCGAGCGTATAGCGCTCGTTCCGGAGATCGATGGCGGCGACATAACGATCGTCGCGCGCCTCGGCCACCTTCGGCCGGCTGATCTCGCCGATCCATGCATAGGGCCCGGAGTTTTCCGATCCCGCGCCGTCCTCGGCCGACAGGATCGTCTCGATCTCGAATCCCGCCGGCAGGAGATCTGCGATGATCGCCGGATGGAGCCGCTCGGCCTGCGCGGCGCCGGTCAGGACGACGACAAGCCGGTCGTTCTGGCGCACCGACGAGAGGTCGGCCGGCCGTCCGTCGCGCGTGACGATGCGCTTGTCGATGGTGAACCCCTGAGCGGTCGGCGGAGGCGCCGACTTCGGCGCGCCGGAGACCGTCACAGTACGGAAGATCACGCCGTCGCCTTCGTTCTTCCATGTGACGCCCTTGGTCAGTTCGGCGAGCGTCGGGGCGAAACTCGGCGCCGGCGGCAGCTTTTGCAGTCGGGCGCCGTTTTTGGCGAGAGCGATCGGGCCCGAGCGCTTCAACAGCGCATCGGCAGCGAGGAGGACGAACGCCTTCTCCTGCGTGTGGAGCGATTCCGGTTCGCGCATGCGCTTCTCGAAATCGTCCGAGACCTCGTCGACGAGCTGGGTGCGGCCCGCTTCGGCGGCCAGCGCCAGAACCCCGGAGACGTCGCGCAGCGGCGTCTGGTAATAGTCGCCGGTGTTGTCGTAGCCGAGCGCGTCGATCGCCATTTCGAAAGCGCTGGTCGAGCGGGCGCGGTCGCCCATGAGCGCAAGCGCCGCCCCGATCTGCGCGCGAGAGAGCGGATCCGGCGTCGATTTCAGCATGGCGTCGTGGAAGTAGCGGAGGTCGGCGAGATCGACCTGGCCGGCCCGCGCCAGCACGTAGAGCGCGTAAGCGGCGGAGCGCTTGCGCAGGAGCTCGTTGGTGTCGTTCGACCCGGTTCCGGTGTCCGCGGTCAGGTCGTAGCTCGCATTGAGCCAGCGATCGACGCGCGCGACCTGCGCCAGGGCCTTGTAGGAGCGGTCGAGCGCCGCGTCCGGGATTCCGTAGCCCTGCGCGTCGGCGCGGAAGAGGAAGTCCGTCACATAAGCGCCGAGCCAGGGCGAGGCCCAGCCGTCGCCTTCGCGCCACAGGCCGAAGGCGCCGTCCGCGCTCTGACGATTGAGGAGTTCGTTGACCGCCTGCTGGATGCGCGGGCGGACGGCCCGCTCAGGACCCCTCCCCGCCTCGCCTCCCAATGTGTCGACGAAGAGGAGCGGCATCGCCGATGAGGTGAGCTGCTCCGAGCAGCCATAGGGATAGCGGTAGAGCGAATCGAGGAGCGGTCCCGGCTGGACGCCCTTGAGGCGGGAGAAGGCGACCGTCACTTCCGCCGAGCCCGGCACATAAGGTTCGATAAGCTTGGCGTCGGCGGCGAAGCTCTGGCCCGCCGCGAGCGATACGGTGCTCGACTGCGTCACCGGGAAATAGGGCGTCCTGACTTCGATCGGATAGGAGCGCGAGACCTTGAAGCCGCCCGGTCCCTCGACATTAAGCGTCACCGACCCGATGCCCGTCTCTGAGGCGGCGATTGCGAAGCGTTGCGTCGCTTTAGCCCCCTTGGCGAGATTGAAGGTCTGGTTGGCGCGGATGGCGACCGGCGCCCCGCCTTGCAGGCTGACGCGATAGTCGCCGGATTGGCCCTCGACATTATCGACAAGAAGTGTCGCGTCGGCCTTGTCGCCGGGCGCGAGGAAGCGCGGCAGAGCGAGTTCGGCGGGAACCGGGTCGCGGACCGTCAACGGCCGGGATGCCGACCCGAGCCGGGCGGCGCTCCAGGCGACCGCCATCAGGCGCAGCTCGCCGTTGAAGTCCGGGATCTCGACCGGAACTGCGGCCGCCCCGTCCGCCCCGACATCGACGATGCCGGAGAAGAGCGCCACCGTCTTGGTCGGTACGACAGTGAGTCCCTCGCCGCCGATCTGGTCTCCGCCGAATTTGGCCGGGGCGCCGAGATTGGCGTGGAGAATCCGTCCATAGTCGTCGCGGATTTCAACGCCGAGGGCCTTCTTGCCGTAATAATAGTTGACCGGGTCGGGCGAGGCGAACTTTGTCAGCCGCAGAATTCCTTCATCGACCGCGGCCAGGGTGAGCATGACCCGTTCGCGTTCGGCGCCGGCGACCTTCACCGGCACCGTCGTCTTCTGCCGTGGACGGAGCAGTTTCGGCGCGTCGACGCTGACCTTGAGCGTCCGCCCCGACATGTCGAACGGCACATAGGCGACCGCCATGGCGCGGCGCGGCACCGGCCGCTGCACGACATCGCGCGGCGTCACCACGGTGACGAGCACGTAAAAGCCGGCGCCCCAGGCCGGATCGGTGTCGACGAGAATCTCCCGCCCCGCCCGATCGACTTTCAGGCGCTGCACGCGCTCGACCTTGTCGGTGGCGACGACGACGATGGCTTCGCCGGCATAAGGCGGCTTGAGTACGAGCTTCGCCCGTGAGCCCGGCGCGACCGGCGCCGACGGCGGCGACAGAGCCGCCTGGTCAGGCGTTTCCACTCCGGCGGCGTAGGAGCGCCAGCCGACATAGAAACGCAGATCCGTTTGCGCCCCGGATTTCGGATCGGTGACGGTCAGCCGATAATCGCCCGCATCGAGGGTTTGCGTGATGGTGGTCGGACCGCCGCTCTGGGCGATCGCTGCGCCCTCGGCGACGAGAATGTCCTTGAATGAGCGCCGCCAGCGCCATTCGCCGTCTTCGCGATACCAGTCGAACCAGTAATCCTCTTCGACGAGTCGCCATTCAAGGTCGCCGGCGACCAATGCGCCGGAGCGGTCGAGCAGGATCGCATTGACCCGGACCGGCTCATTCTGGCCGACGCCGCCACCTTCGCCCGAGAGTTTCAGGCCGAGATAGCGTTGATCGGGCCGCACCGGAATGCGCGCGCTTTCGCGGACCACGCGGCCGCCGGGTTCGACGACGCCGACGACGAGCTCGGCGCGCATCGGCGCTCCCATGCCTTCCGGCGCATCGTCGATGGCGAGATCGATGGTCGCCTCGCCTTTGGCGTCCAAAGTCGCCGCCGGCAAAGTGATGAATCGCTCTTCGAACTGATTGTCGGCGGGTCCGAAGCGATAATCGGAAAAATCCGGGAACGGATTGACGTCGAGACGCAGCCGCGCCTCGGATTCGACCTGGAGGCCCGTCGCCGGCGCGCCATAGAGGAACCGGCTTGAAACCTTCACGGGGCGCGCTTCGCCGCCCGCGATGGGTTTGTTTTCATCCACGGTCAGCGTCACTTCGAGGCGCTGCGGCACGAAGTCCTCGACAGAGAACGTGTCCGCCCCAACGGCGCCGACCCCATCGGCCTCGAGCCCGACGCTCCAGGCCCCGCGGGCCGCCGAACGCGGCACCGCAAAGTCATAGGTGAAGCCGCCGATATCGGTCTTGTCGATGCGGACCTTTGCAGCTTCGGTGTAATTGGGCCGCCGGATCGTCAGGGTGACGGGGCGATCCGCGACTGCGGTTCCGGAATCGTTGCGAAGCAGTCCCGAAATGCGCACGGTTTCGCCGGGCCGATAGATGCCGCGGTCGAAATAGAGATAGCCGTCGACCTTCGAAGGCGCTGCGCGCCCGTGAACATTGCGGTCGGAAAGGTCGAGCGGCGCGCGCTGCAGGTCGATCGCCGCGAAGTCGTCCTGGGGCCCATAGGCCATGATCATTTTCGGCGTCAGCGGATATTCGCCGCTGACCGCCGCGCCGTCGAAGCGCGCGCGCCCGTCGGCGTCGGTTCGGGCCTTCGCCAGCTCGTCATTGTTGGTCGCGATGAGCGTCAGTTCGAGACCGGCGAGCGGGCGCGCGCTGGAGAGCGAGCGCGCAAAAACGTCGATGCCCTGGCCGCTCGAATAGGTGGTGAGCGCCATGTCGGTGAACATCACCCAGCGCCAGGACTGCGCGCGGTTGTACTCGTCGACGCCTTTCGATGCGTCGAGAGCGCGGATGTAATAGGCGCCGGGCTTCAGATTCTTGAGCGCGGCGCCGAGAGCGAAAACCGTCGTCTTTGTCTGGTTGCGTTCGCCCTTGACGTCGAACTTGCCGTTGAAGACCACGGCGCCCACGTCCTCGCCGTCCTCTTCTCCGTAGACGTAGTAATAATCCTGCTCGGTATAGGCCTCGCCCTTGACCATCGATTTTCGCGCAAGCGAACGGTCGGAGACGCGACGAACGGTGACTTCGATCTTGTCGACATTAACGGTCTCGATGCCGATGCCGTCCGCCTCCATGCGCGGCAGGACGACTCCGTCGCCGGAGAAGCCGACGAAGGCGGGCTTGTCGCCGAAGGCGATCGCCACGTCCTGCGGACGTTCGAGTTTCTGGCCCTTGGCGCCGGGAAGACCGGTCTTGAGGGTTGCGCGGTAATCGGTGTCGAACGCGAGTCCGGAGAGGCAAAGCGACTGCCCGTCGACTTCGATCACCGGATCGATGTCCGGCTCGAGGCGAACATAATCGGCGTAGTTCGTCCGTCCGCTCGCATCGAGCTTTTCTGAAAACTGGATGCAGGCTTTCGGCCGGTCGCCCGCGGTGTTGAGAACGAGCCGCTGGAACCCGAAGCCTTCGACCACCGCAGGTCCTGGTCTTCGCGCGTTCTCGCCTCTGACCTGCTGGAACCCGCGCCGGGATTCGTCGGCGCCGCCGCGCGCCTCGCGTGCGATCGACGGCAGCCCGCCCTTGAACAGCGGGACCACATAACGATCGGTCAGAAATCCGGCTGCAAAGGCAATGATCGCCGCTATTGCGACGATGACGGCAGACTTGCGCGACATCGAAAACTCCCTCGCCCCGCCAGGGGACCGACCCCCTTCGGATCCCATCAAGCCCGGCGATTATGGCGGTTAATCGCCGGTTCGAAAACGATTTTGGGACGGATTTCAGAAATTTAGAAGATTAACGCCGGGTTCTCGGCGGCGGCCAATGCTGGTAATTTCGCCTTATGTCCCCGTAGCTCAGACGGATAGAGCACCAGATTCCTAATCTGGGGGCCACAGGTTCAAGTCCTGTCGGGGACGCCAGCGCGGCGCAAACCTTGTAATTGAATGGGGTGGACCTGCGAGGCCGGGAGGCATTGTGCCGAACCGGGCGCGATCAGGCATTAAAACGAGCAGCGGTGCGCGACCTTCTTCTCCTCTGCGTCCTCCTAATCCCGCTCGCGGTGACGTTGCGCTACCCCTTCGTCGGCGTCCTCACCTGGGCTTGGTTTTCGCTGATGACGCCGCACCAGATGGCCTATGGCGTCTTCGGACTGCCCCTCAACATGGTTATCGCGGCGACAACCATCGTCGCAGTCGCCCTTTCCGGCGCGTTTCGGCATTTTCGTTTCGATGCGACCACGGGACTATTGATCCTGTTCGCGCTCTGGCTCTGCCTGTCGCAGCTGTTTTCGCTCGACCCGAACTCCTCCTACACATACTTCGACCGTTTCATCAAAACCCTCATCTTCGCGTTCCTGTGCGTGCAGCTGACGAGCGACAGGCTCCGCTTCCACGCGCTCCTGTGGATGCTGGTGATCGCCATCGGCTACTTTGGATTGAAGGGCGGGCTCTTCACGCTGGTGACGCTCGGCGAGCATCGCGTCCAGGGACTCGAGCGCACCATCCTTGAAGACAACAACCACATGGGCGTCGCCCTCGCGACGATTTTGCCGCTTATCCTCTATTTGCGCGAGCAGTCGACGAGACCGTTGATCAAGACCGGATTGCTCGGCCTCTTCGTCCTCGACCTCATCGCCGTCATCGGCACCCATTCGCGCGGCGCCTTCGTCGCTCTGATGGTGTTCGGCGCGTTCTTCTGGTTCCGCTCTCGCCGCAAGCTGGCGATTCTCGCGGGCCTCGCGCTGATCATGGTCCCCGCCGTGGCGTTCATGCCGTCCAAATGGACGGACCGCATGTCGACGATTTCCGAAGCGACGAAGGACGCCTCTTTCATGGGCCGGGTCGACGCCTGGGTCGTCAACATGAAGCTTGCGGCGGCGCATCCGCTGACCGGCGCAGGGCTCCGAAACTCCTACCAGAAGGAAATCGCCCAGACCGTGGATATGCGGCGGGCCGAAAGCGCAAAGGCGGCTCACAGCATTTATTTCGAAACCCTTGGCGGAACCGGCTTCGTCGGCCTGGCGATCTATCTCGCGCTGCTCGCGACGGCGTTCCTGCGCGCGCATTCGCTCCAATCCAAAAACCGGGACATAAACGACGAGCCTTGGATCGCCTCATTTGGTTATTACGCCCAGATCGCGCTCGCGGTGTTTTGCGTCGGCGGAGCTGCGGTCTCGATCGAGATGTGGGACGGTTATTGGATTCTGATTGCGCTCACCGCCGCGGCGGCGAAGGTCGCCAGCGAAGCGCCGACGTTGCGGCGAAGCGGCGGAGCCCCCGCTCCGGGCTGGCGACTGGCGGCGCGGGCGCGCGAGGGCTTCGCGCCGCGGCGAAGGAACGCTGCTGAATCGAACTCTTGATCAGCCTTATTTCCGGCCCGTCGCCCAAATCGGCTCGTTCGGCGCTTCCCTGTGCGCATGGACGTGGGGCTCCGCCTTCGCGCGCGCCGCCGCCGGCGCCCTCGTAGCGTGCGCATTCGCTTCGTGATCGGGGCAGCCCTCGCCGATCTCGATTTGCACCGTCGACTGACGAATTCCGTAATTGTGCTCGAGGAAATCCTTGATGAGCTCCAGGGCCTTTTCGGCGTCCGCCGAGCTTGCGATGCGCGCGTGCATCGTCAGCCGCGCATCTTCCGGCGTCAGTTGCCAGATCTTGACCTCATGGACGTCCTTGACGCCGGGGGCCGCGGCGATGACGCCCTTCGCCAGCAATTCGAGGTCGATTTGCTGCGGCGCGCCCTCAAGCAGAATGTGACCGGTCTCCTTCAGCAACCGCACCGCCGATATTCCAATCAGCACCGCAACCAGCATCGACAGCAGCGGATCGAAAATCATCATGTTGAAGAAATAGATCATGAGCGCCGCGGCCACGGCCGCAAAGGAACTCAGGAGGTCGCCGATCACATGCAGCGTGGCGCCCCGGATATTCAGGTTGTTGCTGTTCGCAGAGTGCAGCATGAACAGCACGAATCCGTTCGCCAAGAGACCGATTCCGGCGATCCAGAGCATCGGGCCGCCATTGACGGCTATTGGCTCAAGCAACCGCTGGATCGCCTCGGCGAGAATCCACGCGAGAAGGACGAGAAGGATCGTCCCGTTCATGAACGCGGCAAGAACCTGAGCGCGCCGATAGCCGAAATGCATTCGACGGTCGGCGGGGCGCCGGGCAATGTACTGGGCGCTCGCCGCCAGGCCGAGCGCGAATGCGTCCGCGAACATGTGCGTCGCGTCGGCGAGCAGCGCCAGCGAGCCGGTCATCAGCCCGCCGACGAATTCAACCACCATGACGACGACGATGACGCCGAAGGCCCAGATCAGCCTGTTGGTGTCCCGGGCGTCGTCACGGACGTGATGATGATGGCACTCGGTCACGCGTCGCCTGATACCGTCTGAAGGGAGTGTGAACGCAGATGCACGCTAACGGCGGGGAACTTACGCTGCTGTCCGATCCAAGGGCAAGCGCGGCGGGCCGCCGTCTCCCACCGCATCATTTCGGTTCGTTCAGGCCTTTTTGCAACGGACTGCGTGAGAACGGCCCCGTTGGGGTTATGAGATAACGTTTTAGTTGCTATTGTCCGGTCGAGTGCCGATTATGCGGCCCGGCGCCCTGGGGTCGGGAAGGGCGGCGCCAGAGGGGACATCGGCGCGTGTTCGACGATTGGGAAACTTATGGCGGCGTTTACGCCGCTACGATCGCGACGGCCTTCAGCACGCTGGGCCTTCTCACAGTCGCATTCGTCGGAGACTGGGGCAAGCGCAACAGCCCGCAATTCTCCGCATTCGCTGTCGGCTTCCTCGCCGTCGCGATTATATGTCATTTGATACCCGAAGCGATCGAGAGCAGCGTGTCTCCAGGCAATAAGGCGCTCGACGCCATGCTCTGGTTCGGCGGAGGATTCGGCGTAATCGGATTAATTGCGGCGATCGTTCGTGCGTTCACAAGCCGCCGAGCCGAGGGCAAGGATCTCGCGCTCGGATTTGCCTCGATTGTGGCGCTCGGCGCGCATTCGCTCATCGACGGTCTGTTCTATCAATCCGCGTTCAAACTGGGTCCAGACACGGGCTGGATTTCTGTTTCGGCGCTCATCATCCATGAAATCCCTGAAGCGGTGATCGCCTATTTTCTGGTCCGCGATACCGGCGCAACCAAAGTCTCGGCGGCGTCCTGGGCCTTCGTCGCGGCGTCTTTGACGACGTTCGTCGGCGCCTGGGGAGCTTTGTGGTTGATCGGCGATCCCGACTGGCTTCAGCCGGGAGCGCTCATGGCGCTCACCGCCGGGGCGCTCTCTTACGTGGCCGGGCTGCATTTGGCGCCGCATGCGCGACTGGCCCGCGAGGGTCAAGGCTATTACTGGCTGAGCTGGGGCATCGCCTGGTCGCTGTTCGTCGTCGTCCTGACCATGATCGCCGACTCGGCCCGCTGATTTCAGCTCGCGCGACACCCGGCGATTCCCGCGGCAGGCGAGACGCTGCGCCAGCCTCCCGGCGATTCGACAGCGACGATCGCGCGCTCGAGATAAGAACCCCCGTCAAATCCGAGGCTGAAGCGCATGTCCACTCTGACGGCGATGCCGTCCTCACCCCGAAACACCTGCCGCTCGAAAACGCCGAAACCGCTTGCGCCGGAAGTCTCTGAGCGCGTCAGTGCGATCGTCGCGCCGTTGAACTTGATCTCGCCCGACTTGCCGGCGACATAACGGAAGATGGGCGAGGGTCGGTCGTCATCGAGAGTCCACAAAATCATTCCGCATTCGCCGCGCGGCAACGCAGCAGCGTCGAGCGCTTCAAGCACATAAGCCGGGTCGGCGCCGGACACCTCCGCCGAAGTTTCAGCCTGATCGGCATCCTTCGTCGCGCAGGAGGCGCTGAGAATCCCCATGATCAGCAGGCGCGTCGGTTTCATGATCCCGCCCTCACGACCCCGGACATCGCCAGGGTCAATCGGCCTTCGTCGTCCTTGAATCCGAGCGCGCGCAAGGCGTCCGACAATTCGCTCCGCGCAGGTTGCGCCGTTGCATGAAGCGCGAAGCTCAAGTCCGGTGCGATCTCCACCGTGAGCGCGCCTGCGCCGTCCTGGCCTTGTCCGGACAAGGAAGCGACGAACGACCCGTCGCGGCAGCTCCCGTCGCCGGAAAGCACAAACGCCTGTCCCTTGAGGCGCCGCGCCGGTTCGGCAAGAACGTCCGTATCAAATCGGATCAAGGCGTCTTCACATTTGCCGGACCGCAAAGCGACGCGTCCGACATCGGCCGACAGCCGGCCTTTCAGCGGCGCGCCGAGAAAATTGTATCGCGTCGCCACGCCAAGATCGAGTTCGAACGCGGAGTCTTCGATTGTCACGAGTCCTCCGACGCCGAATCCGACTGCGCCCGCGCCGGTGAGGGCACCGCCGGATAACTTCACATCCGCCTTAAGGCGGCCGAGAAAAAGCGACGGCGCACGAAGCGCAAAATCGACGTCGCCGACATCGAGGCCGTGAACCCGCGCGCTGCGAAGTTTGCCGTTCCAGATCGTGCCGCTTACGCCCTCATGGGTCATGCCGTGACGTCCGAATCCGGCAAGGCCTGCGGCCGTCGACGCCGGAATTTCTGCAATCAGTCGGAACCCGGCGACAAAGGCGCCGACAAGCAGGAGAGTCTGGAGGGGAAGTTTTCGCTGCATAGGCGAAACCGCACTAACTGCTCTCCGGCCTACGCGCGAAAACCGCCTGTGCCTGCACCAAATTTGGATCGTCCGGCACCCGGACGATATCGGCCGACTGGATCTCTATACCGTGCTCGGCTTCCAGCGCGGCGAATAAAGCATAAATGAGTTCCGGCGCAACCGGCCCGGCCTGAGAATCGACGCTGCCGTCAGGACGCGCATTAACGAAGGTCAGCGTGACGCCGAGAGCGGCCGCTGTCTCCGCCACCGCGGCGCGGACGGGTCCGCTGGTTGGCGGCGCGGCGCGGACCGGCGCGACCGCTGCGGCGGAGCGGCTCACCAGACGATAGCCTTCTTGCGCCGTCGCCGCACGCTCGATGGCGCGGGCCCGCCAGTTGAGCAGCGGCAGCGCGACAAGCTGGAGCGCCGCCATCAGCGCGATCGCCGCGCCGCCGACAGCGACGAACAAACGCTCTCTCGGATTCAATTTTTGAAGAAGGCGAGTCATTTCAAAGTCGCCTTGATGTCGCCGACCCAGGCCTCGCCGCTCTTGCGAAAGCCGCCGCTGTCTTCAACGGTAAGGCCGGCTTCGCCCAACCGGACCTTGAACGCCTCGACCGCGGCGTCATTGTCGCTGCGTACGCTGGCGACGAACTCGCCGCGCGGTCCGTCGAAACGGATGCGGTCGATCGAAAGCGAAGACTCGCCGTCCGCAGCGGACTGCAAACGCGACGACAGCATCCGAAACGACGCGCCGCCGGCGCCGCCGGCGAGGCGCCGGCGCGCGAATTCAACCGGATCCTGCCCAGCCGCATCGGGGAAACTGCGCGCGTGGACTTGTTGCGCCGCCGAAGTCCAGCGATCGGCTTCGAGGCTGGCCTTTGCGCCGTCGGCGATGACGGCGCAAACGCCGAGCACTGCAAGGCTGGCGGCGAGCGCGCCGGCGCGCCGCCAGGGTCCGAGCGTCGCCGCGATCGCCTTTCGATTGATCAGCGGACGCCGGAGAAGATTCGGAACCGCGTTATCGGACGCAGAGGCGCCATAGGCTTCAAGGATCCGCGCGCCTGACGCCGGCCCAAGCCAATCGACGGCGCCCCCTTTCAGCAGATCGCCGACATCGGACTCCTCGCCGATGACGCGATAGAGCGCCGGCGGCTCGGCGAAAAGCTCCCCCGCGAGACGGGCGAAGAGGTCCGCCTCAAGCGCCAGTCCGAGGCCCGCGAAGGCGACGACGACGCGGCCGCCGTCGACCACAATCGTCGCTTCGGTCATCGAAGATGGAAGCGCGAGATAGTCAGCAGAAAGACAATCGCAGGCGATGCCGGCCTTCGAAAACGCCTGAAGCCAGCCCCTGATGATCTCCGATCTGGCCGCGAATGCGACAGCCGACCCGTCCGCCTCGGCGACGCCGATCTCCAATCCGGCCCGCGGCTCCGCCAGCTCATCTTCGAGCAGCAGTTCAGCGGCGGCCCGCCGCTTTCTGACGCCGCGCGGCAGAGCGGGCATCCTTCGACAAGCGACCTGCTCGCCCGGAAGGAGGGCGATGACCGACTGGGCGCCCCTCGCCCGCTCGGCGACCTCGACGAGCCCGCCGGCGTCCGTCAGGACGCCAGAGTCATGAATGAGGCCGCCCGACGCCGACGCCCAGCGGATCGGCGAGGCGGCGGACGGGCCGAGCAGAAAGATCAAGACCTCGGTCATTGCGGGCCGGTTTCAATTCGCCGCGAAACGAGGCGCGCTTCGCCGTTTTCAGCCAATTCAAGAAGCGTGCGCACGCCCGCGGTCTGATCGATGAACCTCACTGCAGCATAGGCCTCGATGAATTGCGATGTCAGCTTCGGCCGCGATTTGACCGGCGCAGGAAGATTTTTCTCCCGGAAAATGTCGAGTTTCCAGAATTCCTCGATCGAGGCGTATCCGGCCGGCGGACGGTCCTGGATGGCGGATTCAGCCTCCGCGAGGCTGATGGCGCCGCCGAGCGCCCCGACAAGCACGGCCCCCTGCCCCGGTTCGAGCAGGTTTACGTTAATCGGCGACGGGGATGCGATCGGCAACGCGCACGCTACGGAGGCGAGGCGCGCGAACCGGTCGCGGTCGACGCCGCGCATCGCGCGCACTTCGCTTATGTCGGCCAGCAATGTTCCCCCGGTGCGATACGGAGCGGGAAGACCGAGATAAGCGCCGTCCTCGGCGCCGCCCGGTTCCTGGAAGCCGTCAGAGTCGATCCAGTCGATGATGGTCGCCGCGATCTCCGCGGAGGCTTGGTCGGCGTCCGCGGCGCGCATCAGGGCTGCGAAGTCTTTCAGCGCATCTTCGTCCTTTGAGTAGACCCCATCCTTCAGCGTGACGAGGCCGTTCAGATTGAAACAGCGTGTCGCGTCTCGAAACCGCAGCTCCGCGCCGCCTTTCTCCATGGGAATATCGATGGCCGCCGCAAAAAAGGGATGATCCGGCGCATACCGAAATCCGTCTTGGGACAAAGCCGACCTAATCGCCGACACGGCGGCGGCTTCGACGCCGACAATCCGCCACAGAAGCTCAGTGCGAATACGCGCATTGGCGGCGAGACTCGACGCCAAGGTCATTCGTTCGCTGATTCCGAGAACCAGAAAGGAGAGCGTCGCAACAAGCAGGAGAACGACGATTAGTGCGGCCCCTCTCTGACCGCCCGCCCACACTCCGCGTTTCATTTGCGCCCGCCCTCGACCGCGAGCGGTCCGATCCAGAACAGCTGCTCGACCTCTCCGAAACGCCCCGACCTCACGGCGATCGACAGCGCCATGGGAAACGGCTGGCGAAGCTGCGGAAGCGGCCACGCCGCCGCCCAATCCAGCTCGCCGCGCACCTCGCCTGTCAGGAAATTCATTTCGACGTCGCCGATATCGCGGAGGAGCGCGCGCTCGAACCGCTTTTGCCCACGCGCATCGTCGATAAAGGGCCGGATTCTCCGCACCAGGGCGCCGTCCCTGTAAAGATACTCTACATGCTGAAGGTTCGAGCGCGGCGCATCGCCTCCGGGATTGGACCATCCCGCGCGAACAAAGGCTGCGAGGCGCGTTTCTCCGCGCGGCGCATTGCGCTCGTAAGCTTCCATGCCGCCCCGAAACGGCGGTCCGGCCGGCGATCCGAATTCGTCTCTTACGGGCCGAACGACCATCCCGGCGAGATCCTCCTTGATGATGATGCGCGCGGCCTGCCAGTCGGCGAGAGTGCCGCTGGCCCTGGTCAGCTGCTCGCGCGCGTTAACGCCAAGACGAAGCGCGAAGACCGCCGCGGTCGCGACGAGCGAAAAAATCAGCAGAGCCACGAGCAGCTCCGGCAGGGTAAATCCGCTTTGCGGCTTCGTTCTCACTGCCGCTCCCTCTTCAAAGTCGTAGCGGTCGCGAGGGATTGTCCGGTGTCCTTCGAGCGGACCTCGACTCTGATCTGGACAAGGCCGCCCTCAGCTTCCGTCACGATCAGCCGCCCTGCGAAAGTGCGCACTCCCAGCGGACGCTCAGATTCAGACGCGCCGCGCTCGAGGGGAGTGCTGCGGGCGAGCGCCTCGACCATCATATTGTCCGCGAGAATCCCGGCGAGAACGCGCTCTTCGGCGTCGGCCGCAAAGCGCGCGTTCTGTCCGATCAAAGCGACGACCGCCGCCGCGACGAGGCCGACAATCGCAAGCGCGACAAGAACTTCGGCCAGGGTCAGGCCGCGCTGGCGATCAGCTGCGGTCGACGCGTGCGACGACAATCGTTTCGTCATGGCTCTTCGACACGCGCCAGCGCTCGCGCCGATCGGCGAATTCTACGACGAATGGCGTCGTCGCGCCGATCGGATCAAGCACTATCCGGGTAACCTCCTCATCCGCGTCTCCATCGCCGCGCCCGGCTTTGTTGGCCTCGGCGGGATCGTCGAGAAGGACGGTCATGGCGACATTATCCTTGACGAGACGCTCGCTGAACCTGCGCGACGCGGGCGCGAGCCGCCATGCTCCGTTCTCATACCGCTCGATGCGATAGGCGCGAGCCGACAGCGCCACGCTCGCAGCGGCGCCGTCAATGATGGAATCCTCCCACGCAGCGCGCATGCGGGCGGCGAAACGCTCGGCCTCCTCCCTTGCGCTCGATCGTTCAGGCGGCCCGGAGAGAACGACGAGGGCTGAGGCGAAAGCGAGGATGGTCAGCACGACGAGCAGCTCTATGAGCGTCAGCCCGCGCTGACGACGGCGCGACATCAGTCGGACTCCGCCCAATTGCCGATATCCGCGTCGAGCCCCTCGCCGCCGGATGAGCCGTCGGCTCCAAATGAATAAACATCGAAGACGTTCTTTTCTCCAGGAAATCGGTATTGATAGGCACGACCCCAGGGATCGACGAGCCCGCCCCGGATGTAGCCCCCCGGGCGGTATTCGTCGGCGTTGGCGACCCCTGCTGGAACGTTGGACAACGCCGCAAGACCTTGCTCCGTGGACGGATAGGACAGCATGTCCAGCCGGTACTGATCGAGCGCGCTTTCAATCGTCGTAATATCGATTCTGGCTTTCTTGACCGCCGCCCGTTCGCGCTCCGGCATCACATTGATGACGACCAAAGCCGATATGAAAGCGAGAATCGACAACACGACCAGAAGCTCGATCAAGGTGATCCCGCGCTGTCGGCCGCGTCGCGCCGGCCTCTTTTTCATTGCTCCCGCACTCGACATAACGCCTCCGCGCTTTCTCCAACTATCCCGCAGCGAGTGAATTCAGCCTCAGAATCGGCAGCATGATGGAAACGACAATCACCATGACGACGCCGCCGAGGCCGACAATGATCGCGGGCTCCAAAAGACGCAAGGCGACCGTGGATGCGGTGTCGAATTCCTCCTCGAGCTGGATCGCCGCGCGGTCGAGGAGTTCGGGAACCGCGCCGGCGCGCTCGCCGGCGGCGACCATGTGAGTCATCATCGGAGGCAGCGCGTCGGCGCGCTTTAAAGCCGAGGCGATCGACGCGCCTTCGCGCACCTGGGCGATCGCCCCGTCGAGACGCAAGCGGATATGATCGTTCGAGACTGTCCGCTGCGCGGCGGCGAGGCTTTCAAGCAGCGGCGCGCCGCCCGAAAACAACGTCGCCAGAGTCCGCGCGAAGCGAGCGCCGTCGAGACCTCTGAGAAGCGGCCCGAGCACCGGGATCCGCAAGATCGCCCGGTCGACGCCGAGCTTGAACGCCGGAAGCTTCATTGCGCGCCAGAATGCGACCGCGCCGACCAGCGCGGCCACGAGGCAGATAAGCCCATAATCCGCGATGAAGGCCGAAGCTCCGACCACGATTTTCGTCACCAGCGGCAACTCGGCGCCGAAGGTCGTGAACTGTTCGACGATCTTCGGCACAACCTGCGTCATCAGCATGATGACGACTGCGCCGGCGACGAGCGCGATCACCAAAGGATAGATCAGGGCGGCGAGAGCCTTGTTCCGCATCGCACGGTTTTTTTCGAGCATGGTCGCGAGCCGGTCGAGAACACCGGCGAGATCGCCCGAAGCCTCGCCCGCCGCAACCACGGCGCGGTAAACGGCGGAAAACGACTTCGGATCCTCGCCGAGGGCGTCGGCGAGCCGCCATCCTTCGACGACTCTTTCGCGCACGGTAAGCAGCCTTTGACGCGCGGAAGGCGACGGCGCCTGCATGGCGACGGCGTTGAACGCTTCTTCGATCGGAGTTGCTGCGCCGATGAGCACTGAGAGCTGGCGCGTCAGGGGAACAAGCTCCCCCCATTTGATGCGCGGTACCGCCTTTCCGCCGAGGCGGCTCCGGCCCTCGCGCGGAGTCGACATTTTGAGCGGCGTCAGGCTGAGGCGACGCAGCTCGGCGCGGGCGAGCCGCGCAGAATCGGCGTTGAGGACGCCCCGCTTCGAGCGCCCGCCGGCGTCGATGGCCTCATACTCAAACGCCGGCATCGTCGTCTTCCTGGCGAACGACGCGTAAGACCTCATCGAGCGATGTGGCCCCGGACAGAACATGTCGGAAGCCGCACTGCGCGAGCGTGTCGGCCCGGCGAAACGCATGCGCCGAAAGCTCCTGTTCGCCGGCGTCGTCGTGAATGAGGCGTCTCAAAGTCTCGTCGGAAACCACGAGTTCGTACACGCCGATCCGGCCTTCATATCCGACGCCGCCGCATCGTCCGCAGCCTGACGGCCTGAATATTCTCGTTTCGCCGTTCGCCGTTGCGCCCAGCAGCGTCCGCTCCGCGGCATCCGGCTCGTAGGCGACCTTGCAGGCCGGACATAGCCGCCGCACCAGGCGCTGCGCGAGAACCGCCGCGACCGTCGACGAAATCAGAAACGGCTCCGCGCCCATATCGCGCAGACGCGTGACGGCGCCGATGGCCGAATTGGTGTGCACCGTCGAGAGAACGAGGTGGCCGGTCAGCGCGGCCTGGATGGCGATTTCAGCGGTCTCCACGTCGCGAATTTCGCCGACCATCACGATGTCGGGGTCCTGGCGCAGTATCGCCCGCAATCCGGTCGCGAAGGTCATTCCGACTTTCGGATTGATCTGCGTCTGGCCAACGCCGTCTATCGCATATTCGACCGGGTCTTCGACGGTGAGAATGTTGCGGCTGGGGTCGTTGAGCAGCGTCAGCGCAGCGTAGAGAGTCGTGGTCTTTCCCGAGCCGGTCGGTCCGGTGACGAGAATGATCCCGTTCGGCCGCCCCAGCGCATGCTTGAACCGCTCCCTGACGTCGCCGGGCATTCCGAGCGCATCGAGGTCGAGCCGCGCCGCCTCCTTGTCGAGAATCCGCATCACGACGCGCTCGCCGAACCGCGCCGGCAGCGTCGAGACTCGGACGTCCACCGGCTTGTCGCCCAGCGCGATCGAAATTCTCCCGTCCTGCGGCACGCGTTTCTCTGCGATATCGAGGCGCGCCATCACCTTCACGCGCGACGTGATGACGGGAATCATTCGCGGCGGAAGCGACAGGACCTCCTTCAGGACGCCGTCAATCCGCAGGCGCACCGACAACGTCTTCTCGTAGGGTTCGACGTGGATGTCCGACGCCCGCGTCTTCACCGCTTCGGCGATCAGCGCGTTGATCAGCCGGATCACCGGCGCATCGTCCTGACTGTCCAGAAGATCGGCGGTCAGCGGCAGGCCTTCGGCGAGCGTGGAGAGATCTCCTTCCTCGCCGAGCGCGAAGTCGTCCGCCCGGATGCCGTCGACAGAATAGATTTCGGAAAGCCGGCGCTCGAACGCCTCCGCGGGCATTTCCTCGATCGCGATCGGACCATCGACCACCCGTCGCGCTTCGATAACCGCCCAGGCGTCCGGCGCGCCGCGGGAGCCGACGACTGCCGGGCGCGCCGACGCATCCAATATCATCAGCCCGCGTTCTTTCGCGAACGAATAGGCGAGGCGGGGCACGGCGACGTCATTCATCGCGCTTTTCATCCGCGTCGGATGGCGGCGGCTGCGTCGGCGCCGCGCCGGTGGCCTGTTCGATCAAGCGGTCGAGATCGGACGTTGCTCGCCCGGTGGAAAGGAGTTCGCGTGCGCGCACATAATCGAGCTTCTTGTCGGTCGCGCGCCGAGCGGATTCCTGATCGCGAAGGATGGTCGGCCGGATGAAGACCATGAGGTTTCGCCGGTCCTTCTGGCGCGCCTGATTCTTGAACAAATTGCCCGCGAGAGGAACGTCGCCCAGGAACGGGACCTTGTCCTCGCGCGTCGAACGGTTCTCGTCGATCAGGCCCCCAATCACCAGAATCTCGCCGTCGTCGACGACAGCCGTCGTCGAGATCTCGCGCTTGTTGGTGATGAGATCGGTCGAGGTCGAGATGACCGGTCCGGCGATGCTTGACGATTCCTGGCGGATTTCCAGCGTGACTGTGCCGCCCTCGTTGATCTGCGGAGTGACTTCGAGAATGACGCCGACCTGCTCGCGGGAAACGGTGCGGAACGCGTTCTGAAAATTGTCGCCGACCGCTTCGCCCGTGGTGATCGGAATCTCCTGCCCGACGCTGAGTTGCGCCTCCTGATTATCGAGAGTGACGACGGACGGCGTCGACAACACGTTGGAGGTATCGTCTTCCTTGATCGCGGTCAGAATTGCGCCGAAAATCGTGCCGTCGGTATTGGAGCCGCCAAGGCCGACGGCGAATCCGCTGACGCCGAGCAGGGATCGGAGCGCCGCGTCGCGCAGGAGCTTCTGGGCGTCGCTGGTGTCGTCGCCGTCGACGATCTGCTGCCCGAGCGCCTCGAAGATGTTGGGAGCGGCGCTCGAGAAATCGGTCGCCGTGAACGGGATGCGATTGCCTTCGGTGTTGCCGAGGAAATATTGAACGCCGAGTTCTCGCGCCGCGCGGTCTGAGATCTCGACGATGATCGCTTCGACCAGCACCTGAGCGCGACGGCGGTCGAGCTTGGCGATGACCTCCTGAAGGGTGCGCTGGATATCCGCGTCGCCGCTGATGATGATTGAATTCGTCGCCTTGTGAAAGGAAATCACGGCGCGCGGACGGGCCAGCGCGACGGCGGGCTGGCCTGCTGCGCCGGCGGCGGCGGCATCTTGCGTCTGCGCGCCGGCGAGTTCTCGAAGCAGCGGGGCCAATTCCTCCGCGTCGGCATGATTGAGCGCGATGACGGAGAGGTCGGCCTTGGCGCCGCCCATCTGATCGAGTTCCGCGACAACAGCCGAGAGCCGGTTGATCATAGAGGGCTCGGCGCGGATAAGAATCGAATTGCTGGCTTCGACCGGAACGATGCTCACCGGGGAAGGACTCGATCCGCCTTCTTCGCTGATTTCCTTGGCGAGACCCGAAACCACGCGCGCCACCTCGACGGCGCCGGCGTTGCTGAGCGGAATCGTGCGGTATATCGTCGGATCGCGGTCAATCTGGTTGAGCACCTCCTTCAGCCGCGCGATGTTGTCGGCGGTGTCGACGAGAATGATGGCGTTGCCGCTTCTCACCGGCGCCGCGACACCGCGTTCATTGATGATCTGCGAGAGGTTCGCCGCCGCTTCGCGCGCGTCGACATAGCGAAGCCGGACGATCTCGGTGACGAGATCGCCGCCGACGCCGCCGCCGACCGGGCCGGCGGACCTCGGCGCATCCTGCACCGGCACGATCTTGAACTTGTTGGCGCCGATCGGCGTCGCGGCGAAGCCGTTGACGCGCAGCACCGCCTGAAAGAGCTCCCAGGCCTCATCGGAGCAAATGCCGCCGTTGGGCGGCGATTTGATCGTCACCCGGCCGCTGACGCGCGGGTCGAGAAGAAAGGTCCTTCCGGTCCGCACCGCGATCTCATCGACGACGGCGCGGATGTCGGCCTCGTCATAGTTCAGCTCGGCGCCGCAATCGGCGCGATCCTGCGCAACCGCCGGCGTCGCCGCAAACAGCGACACAATCGCCGGAAAAATCGCCTGAGCCGCCTTCTTCACTCGACACCCGATCAGTTCAATGCGGCCCCGGCGGAGGCGGCGTCAAGCGGAAGCTCTATCTGCAGCGGCTTGCCGGCGCGTTCCACTTCGATGGAGACCGTTCCGGCGTCTGCAAGCTTCGCCAACATTTGCAAGAGCGCGCTCGAGTCGCTCGGCGCGGGCGCACCATCAACCAAGACGAGGATGTCGCCAGCTTGAAGCCCCAATGCCGAGAAGGCGGCCGGCTGTCCCTTTGGAAACAGCTGAAGCCGGTATGCGCCGTCGGCGCCGGTTACCGCCTGCGCCTCAACAAGCTCCTCGAACCGCGGCCGCTGACCGGAAGGCGGCGGCGCGGGTGCCGGGATCGCAACGCCGGCAGACGGCTCAGGGCTGTTGGCCGACCGAAGAATCTCGCGGGCGCCGCCGCGCGAAATGATGACGTGGTCGGCGTAGACCTCGGCGAGCGAGGCGCCGCAGCAAATCTCGTCGCCCACGGAGTAGGTCTTTTGCGCACCGCCCGACTGAATGATCGCGCTGCGACGTCCGTCCTTCTCGAACCAGGTTCCATGCAAGGTCAAGTCGAGCGCTGTCTCGGCGACGGCCTGCACGGGTGCAACCACAAGCGTCTCCGGGGCGACGGTCTTGAACGGGTTCGCTTCCGCCGCCGCGATGGCGCGCGGCGCGTCCTGGGCGACGGAAGTCGGCGCGGCGATTGGAGGCGCGAACAGGATGGCCCAGACCACCCAGAACAATCGGGCGATCATCGCGCCGATCAGCGCCACTAAAATCAGCTCAATGATGGAAACGATCGCGTGAGACGGCGGCGGCGGCTTGCGGCCCCAAACGGACACCGCTCTTGCGGTGCGCCGGAGCGCAGCCGAAAGCCAGGCACGCGCGTCGCCAAGCGCGTCCGTCGGCTCGCTCCGGCTGTCCTGTCCCAAAACGGTCAAATCTCGCACCATTTGCGCGGCCAAACGTTGGTTGGCCTGCAACGGTCAGACCTATCAAACTAGGGCACGGCGGCCCACCGTAGCACGGGGAAGCGCCGGTAATTAACCCGGAAAAGATAGTTAACCCTCTGAAATTCACGCGCAAATCGCCGCGTTCAGGCAGGAACGGCGGCGTCGCTTGGGGGGGCCGGGAGGCGTCGCGCACACGCGATATCATCCGTAGGCGCAGGATGCCGTTTGCATTGACGGCGTCCGGCGAGCATCGTGCGATGGCGGATCGCGTCGCCATATGACGGACAGCATGCCCGGATGGATCGTCCTTGCGGCGGCGCTCGCCGGCCTTATTGCGGGCAGTTTCCTTAACGTCGTCGTCTATCGCGGCCCGGCGCTGTGGGGCCTTGTCGGCGCAGACCGGCAGGCGCGCGGCACGCTCTTGGGACCGCGGTCGCGCTGCCCCAAATGCCGCACGGCGATCGCCGCGACGGATCTCATCCCCCTCGCTGGATTTCTTCTACTTCGCGGACGCTGCCGCGCCTGCGGCGCGCCGATCTCTTGGCGCTATCCGCTCATCGAGCTGTTGGGCACCCTCGCCTGTCTCGCTGCGCTCGCCGCCTACGGGCCGAAATGGACCGCGATGCTCGCCGCAACCTATCTCCTGGCGCTCGTCGCGCTTGCAGCGATCGATTTCGAGACCGGCTTTTTGCCCGAAGCGGTGACGCTGCCGATGATTGCGCTCGGACTCGCGGTCAACTCCTTCTCCGCATTCGCGAGCATGCTTGACGCGGCGATCGGCGCCGGCGCTGGCTATGCGGCGTTTCGCGGACTCGCAGTCGTCTACAAACGAATTCGCGGGCGAGAAGGCCTCGGCGGCGGCGACGCGACTCTGTTCGCGATGATTGGCGCCTGGAGCGGATGGATCGCTTTGGCGCCGACGGCTTTTCTCGCCGCCGCCCTCGCTTTGTCCCTTATCTGCGCACAGGGTCTGGTGCGCCGCGAGCGGCCCGATCCGGCGGCGCCCATCGCCTTCGGTCCATACCTGTGCGCCGCCGGCGCCGCCGTCTTCCTCTGGTCCGGCCGCGGATTTCCGTTCGCGCCCTAATCAATGTCAGTTCGACGCGTTGATGGCCGGCGGGACTTTACAATCCCTGGCGCGCCGACGATGAGGCAGGGGGGGCGCCATGGATCTCACTCCGGTTTTCGACTCTTCGATCGCAGTCAAGACGCATCTTGCGTCGGCGCTCCTGGCGATGGTCGTCGGCGTCGTGATTTTTCTCAATCGCAAGGGAACCCGCTTTCACAAGACTCTCGGCTGGTCCTTCGTGACCCTCATGTCGATCACGGCGATCTCCGCCATCTTCATCCGTAATCTGAGCGCCGTCGTGCCCAATATTGCGGGTTTCACGCCGATCCATCTCTTCGTCGTCCTCACCGCATTCAGCCTGCCGCGGGCGCTGATCTATATCCGCAATGGCAATGTGCGCGGCCACGCGGCGACCATGATCGGACTCTATATCGGCGCAATCGTCGTCGCCGGCGTTCTCGCCTTCCTCCCGGGGCGGGTTCTCAACGCCGTGTTCTTCGGCGACTGACCTAACGGCCCCTGAAGTTCGGCTTGCGCTTTTCAAACAGCGCCGCGACGCCCTCAACGCAGTCTTCCGTCGCAAGAGCGGCCCGCTGCAGCATCGCCTCGAAGGCGATCGCGCTCCTGACATTCTCATGAAGCGCCTTTCGCATCGCCCGCTTGGTCAGCGCCATGGCGACCGGCGCGCGATCGGCGATCGTTTCGGCCCACTGAAGTGCGTTTTCGAGCGTTTCGTCGGTCGGTGAGATGCGGTTGACGAGGCCCCAATCAAACGCTCGCTTCGCATCGAGCTTCTCCGCCTCGATCGCCAGCTGATAGGCGCGCGCATAGCCAAGCTCCTGGGTCAGGAGCAGGGTCAGTCCGCCGTCCGGAATGAGGCCGATATTGGCGAATGCGCTCATGAGATAGGCGCTTTCGCCCATAACCCGCAGATCGCAGGAGAGCGCGAGGGTCATGCCGATGCCAGCGGCCGGCCCGTTAATCGCCGCGATCACCGGCTTGGGCATGGACTGGATGACGCCGAGAAGCGGGCCATATTCCGTATTGAGAATGTCTTCGACATTGTACGCCTCGGCTGCGGAGCTCACATCCGCGCCGGCGCTGAACGCCCGCCCGGCGCCGGTCAAGACGACGCAGCGCAAAGCGTTGTCAGCCGACGCCTTGCGCACAGCGTCCAGCAGATCCTTGCGCATCGCGCCGTTAAAGGCGTTGAGCTTCTCGGGTCGATTGAGCGTGATGAGCGCCACGCGCTCGCTTTTCATCTCGTAGAGAACGGTCATTTGACGACTCCGATCGGCGAAAGACCATGGCCGATCGCCCCCTGGCGATAAAGCGGAGGACGCAGCGCCGCTGGCCAGGACCCCGGATCGGCGCTAGGGACCCGACATCTGAGGAGGCCCTCCATGCTCGATCCGAAGTTTCTCAAACAGGAATGCTACGTCGCAGGGGAGTGGATCGGCTCCGCGGCGAAGATCGAGGTGGTCAATCCGGCGACCGGAAAGGTCATCGGAACGGTTCCGAAGTTCGGGCGCCCCGAAACTCGCCATGCCATCGATGCGGCGCATGCGGCGTTCGCCGGCTGGAGCGCGCGCCCGGCGGGCGACCGAGCCGATTACTGCCGCAAGATGTTTCAGGCGCTGATGGACAATCAGGAGGCGCTCGCCCGCATCCTCACCGTCGAAATGGGCAAGCCGCTCGCCGAGGCGAAAGGCGAGGTCGCCTACGCCGCCAATTTCTTCAAATGGTTCGGCGAGGAGGCGCGGCGCGTCTATGGCGATATCATCCCCTCCCCCTGGATGGACAAGCGCATCCTTGTCGTCAAGCAGCCGGTCGGGGTCGTCGGATCGATCACTCCCTGGAATTTTCCGACCGCGATGATTGCGCGCAAGGCTGCGGCCGCGCTCGCCACCGGCTGCACCATCGTCGCCAAGCCGGCGAGCCAGACGCCGTTTTCGGCGCTCGCTTATGGCGCGATCGCCGAGATGGTCGGGTTGCCGAAGGGCGTTCTCAACGTGATCACCGGCTCGGCTTCGGCGATCGCCGACGAAATGTGCGAGCATCCGAGACTTCGAAAGATCACCTTCACCGGTTCGACGGAGGTGGGCAAAGCACTCTCCTCGAACGCTTTGAAACACATGAAGCGCGTGTCGATGGAGCTTGGCGGCAACGCGCCCTTCATCGTATTCGACGACGCCGATCTCGATCGCGCGGTCCAAGGCGCAATCGCCTCGAAATACCGCAATTCGGGACAGACCTGCGTCTGCGCCAACCGTATCCTCGTGCAATCCTCCGTCTACGACGCGTTTGCCGAGAAGCTCGCCAAAGCCGTGCTGAAGCTAAAAGTCGGAGACGGGCTCGAAGCCGGCGTCGAACAGGGCCCGCTGATCGATGAGGCCGCGGTCAAAAAGGTCGAGGAGCACATCGCCGATGCGACGGGAAGGGGCGCGCGCATCGCGATCGGCGGGAGCCGGCACTCGAAGGGCCTCACCTTCTTCGAGCCGACGGTCCTGACCGGAGTTACGGCGGACATGGCGGTCGCCCGCGAGGAGACTTTCGGGCCGGTCGCGCCGCTGTTTCGTTTCGATACGGAGGACGAGGCGATCCGTATGGCCAACGACACCGAGTACGGCCTCGCTTCCTATTTCTACACGCGCGATCTCGCCCGGGCCTTTCGCGTCATGGAGAACCTCGAATACGGCATCGTCGGCGTCAATGAAGGCATCATCTCGACCGAGGTTGCCCCGTTCGGCGGCGTTAAGGAGTCCGGCATGGGCCGCGAGGGCTCCAAATACGGACTCGAGGATTATCTCAACGTCAAATACGCGCTGGTGGGCGGGTTGGGGTAAGACCACTCACTGACACACGCGAATAGAGCACTCATTCCTATTGGCTCCTATGTGCCGTGCTTAGGAGCTTGACTCATAAAGCTCTCATGAGGATGCGGGCGGAGGCAAGCTGGATCAGGGCGAGGTAGTTGTCTGCACGCTTTTCGTAGCGCGTTGCGATGCGCCGGAAATGCTTGAGTTTGT
>Ga0187893_10000635_pt1 | contig 89427 bp, 74 predicted proteins | sample MA1701074metaG_FD_139574 | JGI IMG/M metagenome (GOLD analysis project Ga0187893, IMG submission 139574) | White microbial mat communities from a basaltic lava cave in the Kipuka Kanohina Cave System on the Island of Hawaii, USA - MA170107-4 metaG ... | reverse complement strand
GAGACGCGGCAGATTCTGGCGCTCCTTCAGAGCGCGACATCAAATCACTACATCCCAGACGTTGCACGTCTGGCTACCTTCTCTTTGCGCCTTCGGCGCAGAATACCGAATTTTCAAACAGCCTCTCAGAATATAAATACTGTCCACTGACCATGGCCCTCAGTCGATTATGAATTCGCGTATGTAGCCGTTGATCAGGGCGGGTTCTTCGTGAATGACCCAGTGCGTTGCGTCGGGTACTCGTTTGATAGTGAGATTTTCAACGAACTCATCAAGCCCTTCGATATTGCCCATAAGCAAGGCCGTATCTTTTTCACCCCAGATCACGAGCGTAGGCACCGTGACCGTCATCGATGAAAGATCGGCGGCGAAGTTCGCGGCCTCCGCGTCTTCTCCGGTAGGCGGGCCAAGTCGAGCGGCGCGGTAGTAATTCAGCCCGCCCGTGAGCGCGCCCGCCTGCGACCAGGCGGCGAGATAAGCCGCTTTGTCTTCTTCAGTGAAGTAACCCCGCTTGAGTCCGTCGCTGAGTACGATCTTCACCAACTGCTCGTAGTTGTTGGCCGAAAGAATCTGCTCGGCCTGCGGAGTGCGAAACACGAGCATGTAGGAAGAGGCTTTCTGCTGCGCAGGATTGATGCGCAGTTCGCGTTGAAACACAGCCGGATGCGGCGCGTTGATGATGACGAGACGTTCAATCAAGTCGGGGTGCGCCAGCGCGAAAGCCCAGGCGACGGCCCCGCCCCAGTCGTGCGCGACGAGTATGAATTTTCTATGGCCCAATTTTTCAGCCAGCGCGCGCAGGTCTTCGATCAGATATTTGACTCGATACTGATCGACCGCTTCAGGTTTGGAAGAGAGATTGTAGCCGCGCATATCGGGCGCGACGGCGAAATAGTCTTTGCCGAATTCCTGAAGCTGATCTTTCCATTCATACCAGAATTCGGGAAAACCATGCACGAACATGATCAACTTGTTCTCGCTCGACCCCGAAGAGACGTAATGCAGGCGGACGCCCTTGACTTCGATGTAATCGTGTTTGAACATAACGGCTCTCTCACTTCTTCACGGTCGGGTGCAGATATTCCTGCGGCGGGCCTTCATAAATGGTGAAGCATCGCTGGCAGCGATGAAGCGTGTTGCCCGGCGCGGCTTTTTTCACAGCGTCCGAAGGAGCGAGGTTCCACTGTTTGACGTGACCGGTGCAGTTCTGGCCTTTCTCGTTCTTGACTGTGCAGACGGTCTGTCCGATGACGAGCGGCAGATATTCGCCTGTCGTTTCAGTCGCCGGTTGAATCTCGCGCGATTTGATGTCGGACAATCCGACTTCGCTCATAAAACGCATCCTCCTCGTTTCGGTTTCGAGAGACGTATATTATGGCAAGGATGAAGGGCGGTCAATTTCATTTCAAGCCGCTAACCGAGTCCCATGCGCCCGAGCAGTTGGGAAAATCGCGAGTCCGCGCGAAGGTTCTCGAAACGCGGATCAGCTTTGATGTGGCTCAAGGCAGGTGTTCGCTCGCTGAAAGCTCTCTCGATCCATTCGAATGCCGCGTCTCTTTCCTCCAAAGAAGCGTAAATGGCCGAGATGAACACAGGATTTATCATCCTTCGCTCCCAGAGTTCATGAACGAAGTCGGCGAAGCTGCGCCAGAATCCATTCATGCCCGATTGATCGTATGCGCGCTGAAGCGCGGCTATCATCTCATCCTTTCTCGTCCATTCAGGAATCACTCGCAGGTATTCCGCCACTGCCTCTTCCATCTTCCCGGCTCGCTCAAGCGAAGCGCCGAGCAGTTGGCGAGAGAGTTGGAACGCAGGCTCCAACTCTGAAAGTTGGAACGCGGGATCGAGCGCCTGAGATTTTCTCAACTGGTTTATGGCTTCGTCGTATCGACGGGTGTTGAAGAAGAAATAGCCCATGGCCGTATTCATCGGCAACGACAACGGGTCGAGTCTGAGCGCCCATTCCATCTCAGCCATCGCCTCACTGAAGCGGCCTTGATCCATCAGAAAGAGACCATAGCCTATGTGCGCTTCGGCGAGGTTAGGATTGAGGTCGAGCGCGATTTTGAATTCCCGTTCGGCCAGCCGCCTGTTCCATTCATAAAGGTGCGCGATGTTGGCCAGACCGAGATGAGCTTCCGCAAGCGTGTCATCCATCTCCATCGCTCTTTTCGCATACGCCTTCGACTTCAATATCGCTCCCTGAGCGTGCGCCGGATCAAGAAGAAAATACGACTGAACGCCGTAGGCGAATCCCAGCCCCGAATAAGCAAGCGCGAAGTCCGGGTCTTTGCCGAGCGATTGCTCAAAGCACGCTATCGCTTCGCGCAAACTGTCTCTCGTCCACTTGCTCCAGTGATAACGCCCCTTCAAATAGAGTTCGTATGCCTCTGCATGCCGGGTGTGTCGCTTTGCGAGCCTCGGCTTCTCGCCGCTCGTCAGCTTGAGTTTCAACTTCTCGCCGATGTCGCCTGAAATCTCGTCCTGCAATGTAAGTATCCCTGACATCCGTTTCGTATATTGCTCGCCCCAGAGTTGCGAGCCGTCTACGACGTCGACGAGTTCCGCTCCGATTATAAACTGATCTCCCCTCTGACGTATCCGGCCCGTCATCACTGCGCGCACGTTCAGTTCCGATCCCACGCGCTGAGGATCAGCCTCGCGACCCTTATATCGAAAGACGGTGCTTCGGGCCATGACACGCAGTTTCGGAATGCGTGAGAGAGTATTTATGAGGCTCTCGGTGATTCCATCGCTCAGATATTCAAGGTCAGCGTCGCCACTCGAATTTACTATCGGCAGCACGGCGATTGAATCAACCGGCTTGCGCCTTCGCCGACGCACGGCAGAATCTCTTATGCCTGACTCGCGCACTTCAGCGACAGGGTGGTTGCCGCTGTCTTTTCCGATCACAGGCGAAAGCACTCTGGTATCAAGCCCATGCGTGAGATTCCTCAAATCGACTATGAAATCGCGCGCACTCTGATATCGAAGCGTTTTATCCTTGTGGAGCGATTTCGAGACGATCCACTGCATCTCGGACGGAACACTCGGTTTGATATGCGCCAGTGGTAGAGGCTCGCTGCTGAGTATCGACACCAGCAGATCGCCTGTCGTGCCTCCCATAAACGGCAGCCTGCCGGTGAGCATCTCGTAAAGCAGCACGCCGAGGCTGAACAGATCGCTTCGCCCGTCTACTTCAAGCCCGCGAGCCTGTTCGGGTGACATGTAAGCGAGCGTGCCTAAAATCACACCCGGAGCAGTCTCTTTGCCGAGCGGCACAGTTCGGTCATCCGGTTGATTCGAAGACATCTTGGCCAGACCGAAATCGAGAACCTCACCACTCCGCGCCCGGTTATCATCAGATTCGAACTCTTTATGTCGCGATGAACTATGCCGAGCGCGTGAGCTTCGTCCAATGCTTCGGCCACCTGAATCGAGATTCCGATGGACGGATAAATGTCGAGCGGCCCCGATTCGAGTTTGCTCGACAGCAACTCGCCTTCGACATACTCCATGGTTATGAACATGATGTTTTCATGTTCTCCGATGTCATAGATCGCGGCGACGTTCGGAGAGCGAAGCGCAGATGCGGCGCGAGCTTCTCTGAGAAACCGCTCCTGTCGCTCTGGATCATATTGATAAGAAGCTGGCAACACCTTGAGCGCCACCTTTCGTCCGAGCCTCGCGTCTTCGGCCAGATAGACCTCGCCCATTCCGCCTGCGCCCAGTTTCTCTAAAACTTTGTAATGCGAAAAAATTTCCCCGATCATACCGCCGCCTCTCAGCCAATCGCTTCCGCCGTGTGTGACTCGTGTCCATCGCCGAGTGATTTTTCGCCAAGCGCAGTCTCATCGCGCTCGTCCCACTTGATCATTTTCAGGTCGAGCACGAAGATCGAATAGATCACCGGCACGAGCAGAAGCGTGATAAATGTCGCCGCCGTAAGTCCTCCGATCTGCGCGTAACAAAGCGGCTCCCAAAGCGGCCCCCCGTGCATTGCAAGAGGGAACAACGCAATCACGGTTGCCGCAACCGTTATCATCACGGGCCTGAGTCGCATGATACCGGCGTCGAGCAACGCTTCGATCAGAGGCTCGCCTTCGGCATGTTTTTCCTCGATGAAATCGAACAGCACGATGATGTGGCTCACTATCACTCCGACGAGGCTGACGATGCCTAAAAAAGCCATGAAGCCGAACGGCGCTCCCATCAGCCACAAAACCGCGAGCGCGCCGACCGCTCCGTAAGGCACAGCCGCAAAAACTATCACAGGCTTGATGGCGCTTTTGAACTGGAAGACCAGCGTGAGAAATATCGCTGCAACCGAGATTCCAAGCACTACGGTCAAATCATGGAATCCTTCGATCTGCGATTCTTCCTCGCCGCCAATCTCCATCGTGTAGCCCGGTGGGAGAGCTTTCGCTAACTCTTCGAGTTGGGGACGCGCCGCTGCCATCACCTCGCTTGCCAGCGCGCCTTCGACCGGCGAACACGAAACGGTGATTGTGCGAAACTGATTTCGCCGCCTCATCTTCTCCGTCTGCATCTGATAGGACACACTCGACACCTGTCTGAGCGGCACGCGCTGAGAGCCGCTCGATGAATAGACGTAAAGATTGTTGATGTCGTCTAGCCGCGCTCGTTCTTCCATGCGCAACTGCGCGACTACGGGAATCTGCTTGTCGCCTTCGCGCAGGCTGGTGATCGTATAACCGCTCAGAGCCGTAGCCGATGCCGCCGCGACATCCAGATTCGTGATGCCGGTCAGATTGGCGCGATCCGAGTCTGTCTGCAACTTCACAGCGAAGCTCTCATCGCCCCAGTCTTCGCGCGGACGGGCAGCCTCGGGAATCGCGCGAAAGATGTTCATCACCTCTTCAGCCTTCGCGCGAAGCGTCGCCGCATCATCGCCCGAAAGTCGAATCGCCACGGGCAGCCCCACCGACTCGCCCGACTCAAGTTGACGCACATCGATTCGAGCCTGCGGAACGCGAGCCGACAACGCCTCCTGAAGCGGCCCTACCAGATGCGCCGTCTCGTGCTTGTCCGTGACTTCGATAATTATTTGCGCGTAGTTCAACTGCTGTTGTTCGGGCGCAACCGAGAACCAGAACCGCGGCCCGCCGCCGCCGACGAAGGTGGTCAAAGATCGAAGGAGTTCGCGCGGATGGCCGTCCTCCGCGTGATGCTCGCCGTACTCTTTGATCACGTCGCGGATAACCGATTCGGCCTCAGTCGCGGCCCGGTTCGTGGCATCGAGCGGCGAATCTTCGGGAAGCCATACATCGACGTAAGAGAGATAAGACAGGTCTTTCGGGAAGAACTGCGTTTTGAGTTGGCTTATGAAAAAACCGCCGAGCGCGAGGAACACGAGCGAGCAGGCCAGCACTTTCCAGCGATGATTGATCGCAGCCGTCCCGACCCGGTAGTACCACGCGGCGAAACCTTTCTTTCTGCGTTCGTGCGCCGAAGGCTCCGCTTTGGGTTTGATCATGTAATAACCAAGCAGCGGTATGAACGTCATCGAGACCAGGCGCGATGCCACGAGCGAGCAGCCGATGACGATGGGCATGCTGTAGATAAACGCGCCCGTGTCGCCTTTGAGAATGAGAAAGGGCAGGTAAGCGACGATGTTGGTTATCGTGGCGAACATGATCGCGCCCGCAAGTTTCGTCGGCCCCAACCACGCCGCGATGAGCGAGCTATGCCCGGAACCGAGTTCTCGCTTGATCGCATCACCCGCAACTACGGGATCATCGACCAGCAAGCCGAGCGCGATTATCAGCGTCGCAATCGATATCTGCTGAAGGTCTATGCCGAGCAATTGCATAAAGCCGAAGGTCATCGCCAGCGTTATCGGAATAGCCAGCGCCATAAGCAAGGCCGACCGCCACTCCCAGAATCCGATGAGCGAAACCAGCACGACCAGAACTATCGCTTCGTAAAGGCTGACCATGAAGAGATCGACGCTTTCTTCGACCTGACGGGGCTGATCGCTCGTCCTCGCCATGATCAAATCCTGGGGCAACTGCGCGCTCATCCCGGCAAGGGCCGCGTCGACAGCCTTGCCGAAGTCGCCGATGTTTTCGCCCGACCTCATCTGCACCGAAAGAGTGATTGCCCGCGTGCGCTGCCACACGCCTTCGTCGTCTTTCCAGTCGTAGAAATTCAGATAGCGCGCGGGGCTTTCGTAGCCGCGTGCGATATCGAAGAGGTCGCGCAGGTAAACAGGCGCGCCCGTCGACGAAAAACTCAAAACGACATCGCCGATTTCCTTTTCACTCTTGAACTCGCCCGACGGATCAATGGTTAAGTTCTTGCCCTCGACATCGATCTGACCGCCCGCGACTGTGATGTTGCGCGCCTTCAAAATGTCTGGCAATTGCGAAAGCGTGATGCCGTAGGAGGCCAGCCGCTCCTGCGAATAAACCAGATAGACTTTTTCATCGAGCAATCCCTTGCGCTCGACCTTCGATACCTCAGAGAGGGTCTTGAGCGTTTTCGATATCAGGTCGGTGAATTCGTCGAGTTCGCGATAGGTGTAGCGGTCGCCTGCGATGGCAGCGATCCTCGCGCGAGTGTCTTTGGGGTCTCGGATGACTGCCGGTTCCCACGTATCGGGGTGAATTCCCGATGACTGCATTCGCTCGGCGATGAACTGCTGCATGTAAGATAAGAGCCTTGCGTCCGTATCATCAGACGCGCCGTCGAGTCCCACGAATCCGTTGCCTTCAAGGAGGCGAATGTCTCGCGCGAATCCTTTTTCGCGAGTGAAGTCGGCGAAGGCTTCCAAAGCAGGATGCACGATGCGCGCGCCGACCGATTGAGGGAAGTTCACAACTATTGTGAAACGCGACGTGCGCTCAATCGATTGCGCGCGGGCCTGTTCGATTGCTCGCTCGATGGCCGAAGCGCGCGGGGCGATATCGGTTTCGCTCGTCTTGGGGCTTGCGATTGTGAGCATCAAAGCCGCGGTGTCGCCGAAATCGCGAATGAAATTGATCGGGCCTGCTCCATCGGGCAGATCGCCGATGCTGTTCAACCTGAAAGCAACATCGTCGAGTTGTTTGCTCCTCTCGCTCTGGCTGGAATTTTCGTCAAGCTCAAGGTAGACGACCGAGACGCTCGTGCGCGAGATTGATTCGATCTTCGTCACCATGGCATTGGCGGCCATCTGTTCTTCCACTTTTTTGGTCACGAGTTGTTCGATCTTCTCTGCGCTCGCTCCAGGCCACGGCGTGATCGCCACTGCCTGCCGGACTGCTATCTCAGGGTCTTTGCGTTGAGGCATGCTGAAGTATGCGAATACGCCCCACAACACAACACCTATGAGCAATACCCAGGAAATTTGCCTCACCTCGACGAAGTATCTCGCCGTGTTGTGAGTATGGTTGATGATTTCATTGTCGCTCTTGCCGTGTGCCATCGCGCTTTCCTCCACTTTTGTCTTCACGTTAGGGAATGATCTGCACCGTCTCGCCATCGACGAGACGCGAACCGCCTGAAGTGACCACCCGGTCGCCCACCTTCACGCCTGATTTCACCGCGACGCGATTGCCGAAGGCTTCGCCTAAAGTCACGCTTCGCAAACGCACGCGCTCCGTCCCGCTCTGACCTTCTATGACGAACAGCGAATACTGATCAGGCTGATCCTTCGATCTGACAATCGCATTGAGAGGAACGACCGGCACGGCTTCCGCAACCGGAGCCGAAGCGAGAGAGAGCGATGCGATCATTCCGACTTTGAGTGATCGGTCAGTGTTCGGTATCGACACTTCAACTTCGAAGAGCCGCGTCTTCTGATCCGCCGACGGCGAAATGGAAGTGATCTGACCCGTGAACGCTTTTCCCGGCAGCGCGTCGAGTTCCACTGTCAGCGCGCTCCCGATCTGAAGGTTTTGCACTTCGAGGTCAGGCACGCCGAACTGCGCTTTTACAACCGAGGTATCAGCCAGCACGAACGCCGCCTTGCCCGGTGATATAAGCTCTCCGACTTCGACTGCGCGTTCGAGCAGCAATCCATCTATGGGCGATCTCAGAAGCGTGTCATCCCTTGAGATTGCGGCTGCGGATTGACCGGCTTCGGCTGCTGCTATCTGAGCTTCGACGACGGCGAGATAAGACCGCGCGGTTTCGATCTTCGCTTTCGAGAGATCGTACTGCGATTTCGCCGCGTCGTATTCAGGCTTCGTCATGCTTTGAGTGGCGAACAACGCCGAGGCGCGTTCGAAGTCGAGGCGGGCTTTCTCCGCGCCCACTTCCGCTTCTGTCAACTGCCTTTTGCTTGTCACAAGATTTGCGCGAGCCTGCGCCAACTGACCGCTGGCTTGATCGACCTTGACTGAATAATCCTTAGCTCTCACGCTGGCCAGCGTCGCGCCGCGCCCGACAGAATCGCCCTGCTGCGCGTTGCGCAATCGTCCGTCCGCGCCTTTCACTTGCAGAATCCTGTCGAGATAGCCGCCTACGCTGAAGGCGAGTTCGACCTGCGAGCCGGGAACGATGCTGGCCGAGTAACGCGCGCCGACGGAAGCCGTGTACTGCTCGACGCTTTCAACCTTCACCGGAGTTGGCGCTTTCGCCGCCGTCTTTGCAGTATTCGTGCAGCCCGCGAGGAGCGCGCACACGAGCAGTAAAATCGTCATCAGATATTGTTTGGCATATTGTCTGGTATTCATTTGTCTTCTCCTATGGCGTTTTCGAATTCAGCCTTCGCCGTCCAGAAGGCAAGCAATGCCTGCCGCTCCTGATTATTGGATTGTTCGAGTTTCGACTGTGCCTGAAGCACATCGCTGAGGAGCGACATCTGAACCTTGTAGCGGTTCGTCAGCACTCGGACATTTTCTACTGCCGCATCACGGCTCATCTGCGTCACGGCCAGAAACTGCCGCGCCTGTCTCAGCTTGTTGAACTTCTCGTTGACATCGATCAAAACCCGGCTCTCGGCTTCGCGGACTGCGTTTCGCGCCTGCTCCGTCGCCATATCCTTCTCGGCCAGTTCGCGTTTCTTTCGTCCCCAGTCGAACACTTCCCACGAAACGGTTATCCCCAGGTTCATGTAGCTGCGGGGAATGAAGCTGTTGAAATTGGCTGTCGCGATATGTTGAAAGGTGGCGCTTATTTCGGGGATGAATTCTGATTTCTTGATGCGCCGATCTGTTTCGGCCTGCTTCACCTTGAGTCGAGCTTCTCTCAGTTCCGGGCGCTGATCCAGTGCTCGCGTTCGCGCGGATGTCAGATCGGATTCGAAGCCGTCGATGTCAGCCACATTGGTGACGGAAAAATCCGTCATCACGTCGCGTCCCAGGAGAAGGTTGAGTTGCTGCTTCTGAACGCCCAACTGATCGACGAGCGTCATCGTTTCATACTCCGCCTGCGAGAGTCGGGATTTCATGTCGAGACCTTCGGTCTTCAGCACGACTTGTTGAGCGAGGTAATCTCCCGTCACTCGATCAAGCTCTTTGTACATCTTTACGTTTTCCAGAGCGGCTTCGAGCGCGCTTTCGGTTTGCAGCAACGCGAAGTATGCGCGCTTCACATCGCGCGCTATCTCCTGCCGTTTCAATCGCACCTCCTCACGCGCGATCTCAATTTTCAACTCCGCCTGTTTCAGGTTCAGATTGATTTTGAACAGCTTTGAAAGAGGCTGAGTCACTCGCGTCGTCAGTATCGCGGTCGGCTTCAACGGCGTAGTCAGCTTGGTATCTTCGGCAGGAATCGGCCCCGTGCCGGGAAAGGTTCCGAACACGCCCCGCTCGAATGTGAAGTCGATAGGCGTTAGCTGCTGCGAACCGATCACCTCGAAGCTAAAGTTCGGCGGCCGCCGCGTTCGCGTTGCCGCGAGTTCTTCGCCCGCTCGGCTTACGTCAAGCTCCGCGTTTTTGATCTGCGTATTGCCGCCGAGCGCAATCGCTATAGCTTGTTCGAGGGTGAGTACTTCGGCGTTGCCTCTCTGCCTCGACTGCCCGCGGGCTTCGACCGAAAGCAGCATCAAAGAGGCGATCATTACCAGAACACAAAGGGGATGTTTAAGAGTACACATAGTCCTACCTCCGCGGCGCGAAGCCAGAGTTTTAAGCTATTGTTTGAAGCCGGGGAGTCGAATCCCGCGGCCCGGTTCTTGCGATCGGTTCAGGCCGAGCGACTTGCTTCAGCCACTCCCCGAAGAATCAATGCCGTCGGCGATCTCTTCGATGATTCCTCTCGTCATCACTCCCGTAGCCCTCAGTTCCGCTCCCTCGCCGAACATGCGTTTGAGGAGTTGTCGGCCCTTGTCATCGATGTAGCTCACTCCTGACAGGTCGACTCTTATCTGCTCGTCGCTCGGATTGGCTTTTGCGTCAAGCCAGCACTTCTCCAATTCATCTACCCACTCGCCCGACAAAGTGCCTTCGACAACGAGGCGCAGTCGGGGGCGTTCGCGAATTCGATTGATCCGTATCACTCTTCTTTCCTCCACTCGCCGTCTACTTAGGCAATCGCCTTGCCACGGCGGGTGAAGGTCTTGATCCGGCCTTCAGTTATTCAAAAGAAAGGAGTTGCCGTCATGGAGAAAATACCTGGCGGGTTGTTTCGGCAGAAACGCCGAAACGGAAATGCCGATATGCCGTCACGTGTGCCGATATGCCTGCTTCAGGTCGGGCGCACTATTCCTAATTTTTTCATCTTCGATTGCAGGGTCGAGCGATTCAGCCCCAGCTTTGCCGCCCCTCGCGCTCCGCCGATCACCCGGTTGGCGTATCTGAGGGATTTGAGAATGTGTTCGCGTTCGGCATCCTGTAGTCTGATACTCTCGCTTGCAGTTTCCGCCGCCGGGTCTGCTACTGATTGCGGCTTGAGTTCCGGCAGCGCGACTTCAAGTTCCGGCCCGCGCGAAACTATAAGGGCTCGCTCAATGATGTTTTCAAGCTCGCGCACATTGCCGGGCCAGTGATACTCAGAAAGCGCGGCCAGAGTTTTGGTCGGGATCGATTCGATATGCTTTCGCATTCGAGTCGCGAACCGCTGCGCGAACCAGCGCGTCAGCAGCGGAATATCCTCGCGACGATGGCGCAGCGGCGGTATCGTTAGCAGTTAATTTCTTTCCGCGTCATAGAGGGTCATTATCAGCGTGAAGTAATCGACGCCGCCGCGAAGATAATCGGCGATCACCTTGAAAAGCTCGCGGAGGTCGAGATGAGAGACGACTGCGTTATTGACATCGAGCAGGAGGCGCAGGCGGTCTCGCTCGCGGGTTAATTGCCGAACCTGATCGCTCATAGGAGTCCTTGCAGTTCCGCGTTTTCCAACCGCCAGGTTTTTGAAAACCATTATGAAAGGAAGGGCGGCTAGTGGGTCTTGAACCCACGGCCTCGTGATCCACAGTCACGCGCTCTAACCAACTGAGCTATAGCCGCCAGAAAGCAACTCTAAATTTGTCCTATCCGCGCCGCGTTTGTCAAACGATCAAAAGATTGATTCAATAGTCGAGATGCTTCTCAACCCGTTGCTTCACAATCAATCATCGCTCTTATCTCACGGAGGCAAACGATGCGCATCCGCTCGGCTGTTCTGATACTGTGCGCGCTTCTGGTCTTTGAAACCTACGGCGCTCAATCGCAAACTTCTGAAGCTTCACGTCCGAAGAAGTCTTATCGCGCGCTTATCGCGAAACTCAAACCTGCCCTGCGCCAGATGGCTCGATCACTCATCGCTGAGGCAGATGAGCAGAAACGCGCGCAGATAGCGGCAAGAATTCCATCGTCTGACGCCAGCCTTGCGATGGATTTTCTGCTCGCATTTCTCGCGGACGAATCTTCTGCGAGGGTTCGATCTGCGATCATCGAAACGCTTGCCAGACTCATCGATCAGAAAGTCCGCGCAGCTTTCGAGCGAATAGTCGTTTCAGACCCCGACGCCGCAGTTTCACTGCTCGCGCTCGAACGCCTGCGCGCCCGGCAGAATCGGGAACTGGGCGCGCTGCTTGCGAAGCGAATCGATCTGGCGCGACACAGCAAAGATGAAACGGGGCTGCGCCGACTGGCCGAAGAACAGGAGCGATGGATTTCGCTCACTCGCGGCACGATGCTACCTTCATTTCTGCGCGTGCCGCCTGCCCCGTTTTCACTCAAGGCGGAAACCGAGCGGGTGAGGCTTCTCGCATTCGGCGATTTCGGCGTCGGAGCGGGAAGTCAGAAACAGACGGCTTCGGCCATGCTCGACTTTCACCGCACATCGCCTTTCGATTTCGCCATCACGCTGGGCGATAATTTTTACAGCGACGGAATGGCAAGCCCTTCTGATCCACGATGGAAAACTTTCTGGGATGATCTCTACGATCCCCTGGGCATTCGTTTCTACGCCGTGCTGGGCAATCACGACTGGCGATTGAACGACAGCCCCGCAGCCGAAATCTTGTATTCGCAGCGCAGCCCTTCGTGGCGAATGCCTTCTCCTTACTACACTTTCACGGCAGGGCCGATTCAGTTTTTCGCTCTCGACACGAATGAAATTTCAGAAGCGCAGTCGCTCTGGCTCGACGACGAGTTAGCGAAAAGCGCGGCGCGGTGGAAGATAGTCTACGGGCATCATCCGATTTATAATGTTGGCGAACACAGAGACGACAAGAGGATGATCCAACGTCTGCTACCCCTGTTGAAAGGCAGAGTCGATATTTATCTCGCGGGCCACGATCACAATATGCAACATATCAAGCCCGAAAGCGGCGTTCATTTCTTCATATCGGGAGGGGGCGGCGCGCGGCTCTACAAGGTCACGCCCGATGAGCGTTCTCTCTTCGCCCACTCCGCCAACGGGTTTGCAGTGATCGAAGCCGATGCCAGTGAATTGAAAGTGCGGTTCATCGATAAAGATTCGAAGCAGCTTTATGAATATGCGATCAGGAAGGAAACAGGGAACAGGTGACAGGGAACAGGGTGAAGAGGTGAAGAGATGCAGAGGTGAATAGAAAACGAAGCCTATTCATATTCACATTCTGACTCCTGACTTCTGACTCCTGACTTCTGATTTATGAGCAGGACGATTTCACACTACAGGCTTGAAGAAGAGATCGGGCAGGGCGGGATGGGAAGCGTCTACAAAGCGTTCGACGAGACGTTAGACCGCTGGGTAGTTTTGAAGATACTCGCGCCCGATTTGATGGCTGAGGACTTTTCGCGCAAGCGGTTTCTGCGCGAGGCCCGTCTCGCTTCGGCCCTCGATCATCCGAACATCTGCACGATCTACGAAACGTCGGAAGCTGATAATCAGTTCTTCATCGCCATGCAATTCATCGAAGGCCGCACGCTCAAGCGCGTCATCAGCGGAAGACCTCTCAGCATTGATTCGCTTACGGCCATCGCCCTTCAGGTTGCCGATGCTCTGGCGTCGGCGCATGCCAAAGGCATAGTGCATCGCGATGTCAAATCGGGAAACATCATGATCACTCCGCGAGGTCAGGCCAAAGTTCTGGACTTCGGGCTGGCGAAGCTGATGACGGAAAAAGGACGCGCGGCGGAATTGGAACAACCGGCGGATGAACTCACTCGGCTGGGAGCGCCGATGGGTACGCCTTCTTATATGTCGCCCGAACAGGCGCGCGGAGAAAGAGTCGATCATCGCTCAGATATTTATTCCTTCGGCGTCGTGCTCTATGAGATGGCGACCGGGCGACTGCCCTTCCGCGCTTCGTCGAGCGTCGATATGATGCACGCCGTCATGCACGACACGCCACGCGCAGTGAAAGAAATCAACCATAACGCGCCTGAAGAACTGGCCGCGATAATCTCTCACTCGATGTCCAAAGAGCCGGGCGGGCGTTATCAGTCGATGCAGCAGATGCTCGAAGACTTGCGGACGCTCGGCGGCGCGCTCCGTCTCGGATCAGGCGGAGTGCCGGACGGGGCCGCTGTGCCTTTCGTCGCGCCGCGGCGGGCGGCGGGCCGAAAGACTTTCGGAAAACTTTTCAATCGATTGTTCGCTCGCAAGGATGACTCTCCGCTTTATCACGCGCAGACTGTCCAACCGGATGAAGCGCAGGTTTCAGGGCAATCTTCGAAGAAAGCTCTGGCCGTATTGCCGTTCCGCAATCTGAGCGGCGAGCGAGAGGCGGATTTTTACGGGCTATCGCTTGCCGATAGTCTCATCACCGCGCTCGGCAATATCCGCTCGCTTGCGCTCACGCCTTCGAGCGCGGTCACACGGTTTCAGAATCAATCGATCAATCCGGCCAGCGTCCGCGTAGAACTCGGCGTGGATTTGATACTGATGGGAAATTTTTTGAAGGCGGGCGAGCGAGTGCGCGTCACCGCTCAACTCGTCGATGCGCGAAGCGGCGCGATTTTGTGGAGCGAAAAGATCGATTCCGAAACTGACGATCCGCTCGCCATTCATGATCGCATCTCGCACGATATCATAGCCGGTCTTTCGCACGAGCATGTCGCCGTCGATCCGATGCTGCTTTTGAGAGACGAAAACGAAGCGATGCGGCTCGACGCCGTGCTGACGCTTGAGTTTTCGCACGATCCCCGCGCGCTCTCGGCTCTGGTCGAGGCGATGAGAGATGAGAGCTTGAAAGTCAAAGCCGAAGCAGTCACGGCAGTCGTCAAGCTGGGCGAAGAAGCCACAGGCCCGGTCATTCAACTGCTCAACGACGCAATCGATGAAGAAGATTATTTGACCGCCCGATACGCGGCCAAAGCCATGGGATTGATCGGCGACAGAAGCATATCGCAGGTTCTCGTCGAACTGCTCGAGTGCGAAGATGATTTCGTCGCGTGCGAAGCTGCTCTCGCGCTCGGACGGCTCAAAGAGCCGATGGCCGTCGCTCACCTCACACATATGCTTGAAGACCCTAACGGCAACAAGCGATTCGCGGCTGCCGAAGCTCTGGGTCAGATATGCGACACCACGTCGCGCGAGGCGTTGCAAAAATGTCTCAGCGACGACGACGACGGAGTGCGGGCCAAAGCGCGATGGGCCTTGAACCGGCTTCGCATCGCGCAATCAAAAGCGTCGGTAGCTCGTAGTCAGTAGTCCGTTCGATTTCGAAGAACAACAGACTGCTGGCAAAGGACATTTATAAGAGATGTCTTCCGAACAACTTTTTTTAGGTCTGGATGTGGGCCGCACTATTCGCTGCGCGCTGGTTGGCGGCGACGGGCAGATACTTTGCCAGCAGCGTGTGGTTGCCGAAGTGAGCGACCCTGAAATTTTCATCGATCAGCTGATCACGGCATCGAACCAGATACGATCAAAGGGTGAAGTGGCGGCGGTCGGAGTCGGATGGGCGGGATTGGTCGATTATGAAACCCATAGCCTCGAAGCGATGCCCAATCTCGTCGATGCTTCATCTTTCGATCTGCGCTCGGAGATGCAATCGGCCCTCGGTCTTCCGGTCATATTCGACAACGACGCAAACGCTGCGGCCTATGCCGAATGGTTGTGCGGCGCGGCTCGCGGCTACAGAGATGTTTTTTACGTCACGCTGGGGACAGGCATCGGCGCGGGGATAATAATGGGCGGCAAGCTTCAGAGGGGCTGTCGCGGATTTGCCGGAGAGTTCGGCCATTTCAAGATCGATCTCGACGGGCTTGAATGCGCCTGCGGCAGCGCCGGGTGTCTTGAAACCATAGCATCAGGGCCGAACATCGTGCGAAGAGTGAGGGAACAACTCTTCAGCGACCCGGCGTTTTCCATATCGAAACTCGCCGCTGATATGGAAAGCACGCTTCAATGCGAGCGGGTAGTCGAGGCAGCGATGGAAGAAGACGAGCTTGCGCTTTCGGTCGTTCGCGAGACGGGGCGAGTTTTGGGGATGGCGATAGCGAGCGTGATAAATCTGCTCAACATCGAGATAGTAGTGCTGGGAGGAGGAGTGATGGCCGCAAGTGAATTGCTTCTCAACTCGATTCGCGAAGAAGCTCAGAAGCGAACCATGTCGCCGTCGTTCGATAGCTGTCGGATCGTAGCCGCGAGCTTCGAGCGGGAAGCCGGAATGATAGGCGCGGCTCTGCTTGCGCGCGACGCTTTGAAAAACCATTGCGCCTGACTCGCTTTCAATCAGAAGCAAAGTTTTCCACCAACATAATTCGACCGGAAGAATATGCGGGCAAAGTGATGAGATCATAGCGATCTTGCCGATTCTTAATTTAGATATTGGGGAATCTTCGTGATCTGATTTTTATTTTCCCTATTTTTCCAAATAGAGAAATGAGTTTAAATTATTGCCTTTACAGAACAAATTGTGATAGAACGACGGGGATCGCTTTATACTGCGTGCAGATGGTTTTTTGCAAATATGGGCTACAACTGCCTTATCCAAAACGGTTTATATTTTGATTAAGTTAAGATTGTTGTGATTTCTATAATCTCTAAAATAGAATTTGGGAAATCAAAGCCTGTATTGGAGGGGAAAAGTGGAAACAACAGGTAAGGTCGAAGAAGTGGTTGCATCAGAAGATACAGAATTGCAATGCACAAGCAGCCTCTTGGAAGTAGACACCAGCAAGATTCCCAGTTCAGTGCTTGCCAGATTGATCGAAGAAGTTCGGAACGAAAAGGAAGGGACTGCACAGGGATATAATCGATTTCACAACCGACACAACCGTTCACGTTAACTGTGAATGACAGGATTGGATCGTGATCGAACTTGATACGGTTCTAATCAAGGTTGTCAGCCGTTGCAATATCAATTGCAGTTATTGCTATGTCTATAATATGGGTGACAAAGGCTGGAAGGATATGCCCGGCCAAATGTCCTATGAAACTGCAAGGTCTGTGGCAATCGCTCTGGATGAATTATCTCGCACCCAAACCCGACCTTTTGCTGTAGTGATTCATGGAGGAGAGCCTCTTCTTCTCGGCCCAGTAAAGCTCGAGCGTTTTCTGTCGACTTTCCGTGATGCTCTGCCATCTCAGTCCGCTTTGAGTATTCAGACTAACGGCATACTTATTACAAGCAAAATTCTTGATATATGTTCCGACGCCCGAACCACTGTGTCTGTCAGTATTGATGGCCCAAAATACCTAAACGACCGCTACCGTGTTGGACATGCAGGACAGGGGACTTTCGAGAGCGTACTCAAAGGCATCGATCTTTTACGCAACCACTCGGATTCAGAGTTTCTATTCTCAGGGCTGCTGGCTGTGATTGACCCTGAATCTGATCCTCACGAAGTCTACGGTTTTTTCAAGGGACTCAACCCGCCAGGGATCGATTTTCTTTATCGGGACGGTAATCACACGCGATTACCGCATGGCAAAAAGTCGTTGAGATCGACAGAGTATGGCCAATGGTTTATTAAGCTGGTTGACCTTTATCTCTACGATCCCAACCCAATTCCTATACGTTACCTCGACGATCTTATCAGGCTGATTCTTGGCGGAAGCGGAACCAAAGACGGCGCGGGTCTTACTGATTTTGGAGTGTTGATTGTTGATACAGATGGCTCGTTCACTAAGAATGATACTCTCAAGAGTTCTTATGATGGAGCGGATCGCTTCGTGCAGAAGTGGTCGGTTCATACTCACAGATTAGAATACGTGCTTGGCTCGTCCGAATTCGCTCAATATCATGCTTCACAGCGTCCAAGCGCATCCATTTGTCAATCCTGTCCCGAACTTCAAGTATGTGGCGGCGGCATGACTTTGCATCGGTGGCGCGATGATAATGGTTTTGACAACCCTTCCGTATATTGCGCCGATCAATTGTCGTTAATTGGACATATTCGAAAAAGGATTGCCGAAATACAATCATGCATTTGACTTGTAATCGTCAGATCAGTCTTTCTTCGATCCGGTTTTTCTCCGCACCGTTTCAGTATTTCGTCTCCCGTGAGGCATTCGATGACGCGAGCAGCTTGAGTATATTGGAATGGCTTGAAACATCTGCTCCCTGGAGGCTTGTCGAGACAGAATTCTACGAGCAGTTTGAATTCAATTTCTCAGATGTTCGGTTGCCTCATCTTTTGTCCTTTCTTCAAGAGCAATCTTTCTTAGACGACCTGAGAGCAAAAGTTGAGAGGTTATTTGATATAACTCTTTGCAATCGTATTGACCTTAATGCTCACAAGCTTCTTTCAGGTCAGCGCATTCGCATTCACAATGATTTCATTCCCGGACAAGAAACACATCGTTTACTGATTCAATTGAATCGAGAATGGAGCGATGAAAATGGCGGTCTGCTGATTTTTTTCAACAGTCCTGATCCTGCTGATATGTATAGCGTATTTCGACCAATTCACAACAGCATGATCGGTTTTGCCATTTCTCATAAATCCCATCATGCAGTTTCTACTATTCACAATGGAGAAAGATATACCCTTGTATATTCGTTCTACGAGAAGCAGTGATGGCATCTCTCACTGACCAAATCAAGCTTGCATTGGAAAGCACAATGACACTTCCGTGGCTCCCGGAATTAACAGATGAAATTTCAAAAGCAGGCTGGGATAGGTTATTTTGTGACAGCGGCTTGACCATCACTGATTATGGCACAGTAAGAGGAATACATAAGGACGCGACGGCCCCGCGCAGGATCATTGCATATATAACAACGTCTCAAGATGCCGACGAATTCAAAACGACAATACCCTTGGAAATACTCACGGGAGAAATAATGGCGCGATACGAAAAGGCTGGCGTTAGTTTTTACACGTCAGAGGAAATAGCCGGAACGCCGATTTTGAGTTGCATTGAAGATGCGATGCGCATTTTGAAACTGTCGCCCGGTTTAATGTCGACCGTTGCTGCTTTAGTGAGAGCATTGCATATCATAAAGCCGACGGATGACGAACGGGATGTGAGCTTCAGCGAGCCGCATATCCCATTCTCGATATTCGTATCAGTTCCGGAGAAGAGGATGCGTGCTGATGCTTTGCGTGTAGCAGAAGCGATCTTACACGAAGCCATGCACCTTCAGCTTACGCTGATCGAGCAAATATCGCCGCTTGTCGCTGTGAGCAGGGACAAATACTTTTCGCCCTGGCGAGGAGAGTATCGCACTGCGCAGGGCATCTTACATGCTCTATATGTTTTCAGAGTCATCGATTGCTTTTTTGGAGAGTTGCTTTCCGATTCCGCTATTCTCGAAGAATACTCAGACTATATGCAAGGACGACGACACCAGATTGCCAAACAAATACGACAGGTAAAATCTTTTCAAGACTGCCCGGAACTAACCTCAATGGGTGCCACCTTCGTAAGACGAATTCTTGATCCTTACATTTCGTAGCGAATCAAGGTTGCCAATTATCAAGAAAGTCTATAGCCATCGAACTGTATTCTGCTTCCGGGCGAATCGCGGAATTCAGGTATTCCAGAAGCTCTCTCGCTTTTTCCTGCATTTGAGAGTCATCGGGGTAGCGCTTTGCATATTCTATAAACTCACAGTAGTTTCTCAATACATCAATAACTTTCTTTCTGTCCTCTCTGAGTTGGGTTCTGCGGAGTCCAATTTCTTTTATCATTAATCGACCAATATCAGTTAGTCCTTCAGGAGCCTCATTCCGAAAGCGAAGATGGTCGCGTGGATCTTCCCAAGCAGGGTTTATAAACAGAGGCTGTTCGATACTAATATCATCATGATGAGAGCGAGCCCGTTCTTCAGGGTTAGCTAATGGAAACAGAGTTTTTTTATGACTGGTGTTGCATTGGTGACAACTCAATAGCAGATTGTCCCAATCGTATGCCAACCAGTAGTAACCAGGATATTCTTCCTCCTGATCAGGTGCCTGCTTTACGGCATTCTTTGGACGAAAGTGTTCTACAGCTAGGTTGGCGCGGGCAAGATATTTAGTTTCACAATAGCAACATTTATAGTAGTGAGCCTCTAAAAGGGCTTGCTTCACTGGTGCCGCAGCATAGATTGTACGTTTTGCATCTGAGCGATACTCGCTGGGGCATCGGTCGTAGTCCTCGCAATCTCTCCTAGTCTGCTCTGTCCCGTTTTCTACAAGATTGCCAGGAGCCTCTCTCGGCTTTACTATCCTGATCATTATTCAATCCCCTCTGCTATCGAGGAGTGCTGCAGCCTCCCGTATGAGTCTCATGGCTTTCTGGTCTTTAGGATCCTCAGCCGTAGGCATCTCTTCTATCTGTTTCTCCAATTGCAGGAGGCGGGCTTCCTCAGATGGAGTTCGCGAAGGCTTGTCTAACAAGTCATCCCTCTCCTTAAAAATACCCTCTGTATGTTTATCCCGTGCTGTCGGAACATCAAATAGATGGCTGGTAAGTATTTGATCGACACGCCAACTTCTCACTACCTCAGGGTTATTTTCGATTTCTACCCCGCCTCCTTTTTTTTGTAGAACAGCTAGATTCATATCAAGGGCAGTCTGAACCAACAAAGGGCTGTGTGAGGTCGCAACGAATTGCACCCTGCGAAATAGTTGTGATAAGTCATCTATAATCGTGCGCTGCCAGAGTGGATGTAGATGTAAGTCTATTTCATCTACAAGAACTATAGCGGGTTCTGCCAGAGGATTCGGACTCTCTGGGTAACGAAGGAATAAACGCCAAGCAAGGTCAAGAGTCCAGGCAAGAGTAGTTTGATAACCCAAGCTCAAAGCGGATAAAGGCACAAGACCTGAAAATGTTTTAAAGCGCACCCCGCTTGGTTCTTTTGATGTGTCCAGAATTTGCGGGCCAAGAATCTTGATACAGCCTGCATTTTTGATATCTGGAAGAATCTTTGCAACTATTCGTTTTACTTTCTTCAAGCGATCATTCTCGCGGCCTTTATACTTCTTCTTTGAGGCAGCATAATCAAGCTCTTTTAGAACCTGTTCGGCATCGTAGAGTTCTGTTGGCTCGGATAATCGTTTAGCAATGGGATCGGCAAGGTCGCTTCGTCTTAGATTTTGCTGTCCCATCATTCGGGTTGCCCCGTAAGCTATGATGAAGGGTTCCGGATCCTCTTCTTTAGGGTTGATATCCGTATTGCCTTGAGGCTCATGATTATCAAGCATCCTTCTTTTGTGGTCATAAATAACTTTGATAGCTGTTTTGATATTTTCGATCTCATTGTTCGTTGAAGATATCTTTTTAGGGCCAAAGTTTTTGCCCTGAGACATTTCTGCCCTAATCTCAAGCTCAAGTCTATTTCCATCTCGCAGCAAGCTCTCAAGCACCAGATTCTCTTCGTTCGGTAAAGCTGGTCCCAAAAAAATTCTGGCCGAATCTGTTGAAGGATCCTGAGTTGGCACGGGTCTCATCCAAGCCAGACATTGCAAAAGCGTTGTCTTGCCAACCCCATTATCTCCTAAAAGGATTGTCCATTGTGCCGGTCCGCCTTTCCCATCAGAAACATCTAATTTCGTCTTAGCCCCAAAACAGCGCACATTCTCCAGTTCAAGAGACAAGAAATAAAATGGTGATGTCAGATTTCCCATGCTTCCCCTCACTGTGTCCGAACAGAGAAAACTTCTTCTCGCGAAACGCGACGTGTATCGAGGACACAGTATAAATAAGTCATAACGGTTTCACAAAACTCTTCAATACTATGCGTGTAATTCGCGCATTGTCGTCTTGAGCCATTCCTTATATCGTGTTATTTTTCACTTCCTCGTCAAACGGTGTTTTCATTTTCTGTCCTTAGCTTTCAGGAGCAGTGTCATGCGTAAAAAACTTTTTCGATTGATCGCTATCTTCTGCGCGCTTTCCTTCGCCGCTTCAACAGCCGTCTTTTCCCAGGCCGCTTCGATAACCGGCACGGTCAAAGACCCTGCGGGCGCGGTCATCACAGGCGCGCAGGTTTCGCTCCGCAACGATGGGACAGGGGAAACCCGCACCGTCACGACTGACGATCAGGGCCGATTCAAATTCGACCGCCTCGCTCCGGGCCGCTACACGATCATCTCTTCGCGCACAGGCTTCAAGACTGCCGAGCGACCTGTCATCATCGAGGGCGCGCGGGCTGAAGCCATCGAGATCAAACTCGAAGTCGCCGCGCCCGATGTCAAAGTCGATGTCACGTCGAAGGGCGGAGTGGCTCCCAACACTGAGCCTGCTTATCGCGCCCTGCGCGACGGCGGCAAGTTTGAAAGTTACTCGGTCAGCAACCTCACGATAAAACGCGATGTCGGGGCGATAACGCTTCGCAGCGGAAGAGTCTGTTTTCTTCCCGCTGTGATGGGCCGCGTGGTCAAGGCTGTGTTTATAGGCGATGGGGAGTTTACGCTCACGCCTCAGATCGCGCTCGAGAAAAGACACATGCGCCTCATCACTGAAAAAGAATCTCTGATTGAGCAGTTCGCCAAAGCCGTCTTTATTTTCACTGACCGCACCTATGAAGAGATCAAACGACAATCGCAGCCCGTCACCGACCAAGCGGGCGCTACGGATCTCATCAACGATTTCAACGACCGCGTGCGAGACCGCTATGAACCGGAAAATATCGAAGCTCAAATACTTGCTGATGTCTATGGCCCTGAGCGACCGGGCTTCTTCAATGCTTATATGTTCGGCAAGAGCATGAGCGACCTCAGGTATTACATCCGCCCGCGCGGCATCAGCACGCGCAGCCTCATCCCCGAAGAAGTCGCCCTCATCAACGCGGATTTCGACAGCGAAAAATTTGGCATTATCTACCTCGCCCATTTCGAGAGCGAATACCACAACGGCAAGGCAAGCTCTCAGCAGGATCACCGCTTCATCGATATCGAGCATTATCGCATCGAAACTGTAATCGATAACTCGGAGAAGCTGACCGCTCGCGCTGATCTCACTTTCACCGCGCTCAGCGATGGAGAACGAGTGCTGGGTTTCGGGCTTCTGCCCGCGCTGCGGGTGACGCGGATCGCGCTCGCAGACCGGGACATCCACTTCATTCAGGAGAGCCGCAAGCAGGACGGCTCGGCTTATGTCGTGCTGCCGGAGCCGCTCGTACGCGGCAGGCAGTACACGCTCACGCTTGAGTATCAGGGCGACCGCGTGATTCAGGATGCGGGCGGCGGCAACTTCGCTGTCGGCGCGCGCACAAGCTGGTATCCGAGCGTCAACGCTTTCAATGACCGCGCCACTTACGATCTTACTTTCAAGGTGCCTAAGAAGTATTCGCTCGTCGGCGTTGGCAAGCAGGTCAAAAACTGGATGGAAGGAGATTTCGCCGCTTCTCAATGGGTCTCTGAAGTTCCGCTTGCGGTCGCCGGATTCAACTACGGATTGTTCAAGAAAAAGGAGGTCGCCGACAAGGAAGCCAATTATCTGATAGAAGGCTATGCCACAACGACGCTGCCTGCCTATCTTGCACGGGCGGGAGATGAAATCGGCGGGATGACTCCGACGAGGCTTCTGGATAACGCGCTGGTCGAGGCGCAAAACTCGATGCGCATATTCAACGCATGGTTCGGCGAAGCGCCTTACGGGAGAATTGCAATCACTCAGCAGCCGCAACCCTTCTTCGGTCAGTCATGGCCGACGCTCGTTTACCTTCCCATTATCGCGTTCTTCGATTCCACTCAACGATGGATGCTATTCAATCGCAATTTGACCAGCATCACTGAGTTCATTTAGGAAATCACTCCGCACGAAGTCGCGCATCAGTGGTGGGGGCATATAGTCGGGTGGTCTTCGTTTCACGATCAATGGCTTTCGGAAGGAACAGCCGATTTTTCAGCGGGCTTATACCTGCACCTCACCGAGCAGAAGCCTGACAAATATCTGAAGTTCTGGGAGCGACATCGCGAGCGCATACTGGATAAGAATCAATGGGGCCGCAGCGCGAACGATGCCGGACCTATCTGGATGGGATTCAGACTCAATACATTCAAAAACCCCAGAGCTTACAACAGCCTTGTTTACCCCAAAGGCGGTTACATTTTTCACATGCTCAGATGGATGATGTATGACCGACAGAACGGCGACCAGAAATTCATCGCCATGATGAAAGACTTCGTGAAGAGTCATTTCAATCAGAACGCCTCGACTGAAAGCTTCAAGCGAATAGTTGAAAAACACATGACGCCGTTGATGGATCTCGACGGCAATAAACACATGGACTGGTTTTTCAATCAATGGGTCTATGGGACGGAAGTGCCTAAGTACAGATTCGAATACTCGCTCACGCCCGAAAGCGACGGAAAGTTTATGTTGAAATTCACGCTGACGCAGAGCGGCGTGAGCGAAAACTTCAAGATGCTCGTTCCGATTTATCTCGATGCCAATGGAAAGGTGGTGAGGCTCGGACTGGCGAGCGTGGAAGGCAATTCAACCACACAGGAGTTCAAGGTCAAACTTTCAGAAAAGCCCAAGCGCGTTTTGATAAACGCATGGCACGATGTGCTCGCTCACGAAAGCATCAGCGTTCAGAAATAGACATTTTTATTCGTCATCTGAAACCGTAAAGATTCCATCTTCCGATACATCGATCATCTGATCGTCGCGCAGTTTTGCATAATCACTCGCCTCGATGACGACGACGGGCAACGCTTTCGCATACATCTCGCGGGCGACCACCGCTCCGAGTGCGAGTATCGCGTCGGCTTCCATCAGTATGATCGCCACAGGAGCCGTGTCGGCGCGGACGGCTTCAAGCAGTATGCTGCTTGCGCTCGACGAGCCTTTTCCCGAAGGCATTACGAGCGCACGTTTCGTGACCCTCTTTCCCAGTTGAGGATGACGGCGGTCTATGATCTCGCCCGTCTGAGGATCAAGCCCTCCCCACAAACTCAAGGGTTCTGTCAAAACGAGCGCGCGACCGCGACCCCGTCCCTCGACAAGCGGGCGAGTTTTGACTGCTTTGCCCATAATCAACGCCAGAGGGTTTCGTCTCTCCACACGCGACCGAGCGCGGCAGAGCGAACGCATTCTTCGAGGCTGCCGAAGACGACTTCGAGATTGGTGTTTCCCGGCGCGTAGTGAGCGAACTTTCCCGAATTCGTCATCAACGCGCCGCTCTGAGCGCGAATGATCGGGGCGACGACTATGCAGGTGTCGACTACGATCTGCGCCTTTGCTTCTTCGAGCGCAGAGAGCCAGCCGCGCTTTTGAATCTCAGAGAAAACCTCTCGATTCGTGCAGACGATGAATTCAACATCTTTGTGCGGCGGCAGGTACTCGATGAGCGGCATCAGTCGCGAAAATTCTTCAGCCGAAAAGTGCGGGCTTCCGAGCGCGACGACGCGAATCTCTCCGTCGGGCGCGGTCGAGAGTTTTTTCAAAGCCTCTCGCAAATCATCCATTCCGACATCGATGATTTTTTCCGGCTGCGTGTTTTGAAATGCGTCTTCCGCACTCTCGGCTTCGGGCGTCCTTCCGACGGCGTGAAATAGAGCCGTCGCGCCTGATGAAGCGGCAGCCGCGCCGAGCGATTTAAGCTGATCTTCGGTCGCGTCAGACGGAAGACCATCGATTACGGGAATCTTTGAAAGACTCCGCGCGCCGACGAGGTAGCCCAGCACCGGATAAAAAACATCTTCGCGCTTCAGCGTTTCGGGAACCGATTCGAGTCGAAAGAGAATCTGGCCGCGGCGGTTTTCCGTGAGATGCAACCCAGCAGCGGGCGCGCGTCCTGTGATGGCCGCGCAGATGTCGATAAAATCGCCGTAGCGATTCGTGCGCGCGCCCAGCACTGAGTTTGCGAAGACTATCGCGTTGCTTTCGGCCCAGGCTATCTGCGCGCCCAGCGTCGGGCGTTGGGCGTTTTGATAAGGCGCGCATGTCCACACCGCGCGGCATCCCATCGCTTCGTATAGTTGCATCAGTTTTTTGGCGCGATGGGCCTGAAGTTCGGAGCCGCGAAAGTATTCAGGATGCAGAAGGTCGATGGCGCCGACGTTGAGTGTGGTAGGAACTGAAACTCTCGCGCCGCCTTCGACGAGGCGAGTGGCGAATTCGATCCCGGATTGTCCGTGATAGAGGCAGCCGTCGATATGAGCCGAAGTGATGTCGAGCAGAGATTGAGCATCAGAGGCGCGAGCCATCGCGACAAGTATGCGCATGGCCATGCGCGCGGCCTCGCCGGCGTGACCCGCAAGCATCATTTCGTCGCGCAGTGAGAGCGTCAGCATGTTTCTTCACGCCATCAATCCGCCGCCGCAGGTTGTTCGATTGCCTGACGGCGCTCGATGATGGCCGAGCGCAGCATCATCGTTGCGATGTAGATGACGACGACGATCACGAGTCCTTTCACGTAATAGAGAGGCATTTCTTTGACAATCAAACCTGCGATCAAGACTGCCGGGATTCCGCCTATCGCGAGGCCCAGGGCTGCCTTTAGATCATAGCTTCCCTTGCCAACGAATCGCGCGCTGCTCACGGGCATAAGGAAAGCGCAGGAACCCATCATTATCGGAAATGCCGCCTTCGGATTCATGCCCAACAAAGCGATCATAATCATGCACGGCGCGTAAAGCCCTATGCCGAGTGTCATCAGCGCGCCAAGCACGAAGTTGCCTGCCAAACCGATCCATAGCCATGTCCTTTCAAGATTGAGAGTACCTACTCCTTCGGGATCACCTTTGAGCAACCTGAAAAGCATAAACCCCGCCGCTACTATCAGTGCTGCGCCCATCCCAACCTGTACTTTACGGCGAGACCATTTCGCTACGACTCCCGCGCCGAGCCAGGCTCCGGCTATCGAGGCGGCGATGAGCATTATAAGCGTCTTCATATCGACGTCGATAACGAGTATGAAGATGAATGCCTGCGCAATGCTGGGAAGGGTGTGGCCTACATTGAGCGTACCCGGTATTACGCGGTCATCGACCAGCTTCCAGAATTTGTAGAAGGATGTTGTAGTGGCAAACGAGCCTATGCCGAGCGCGTCGAAGAAGTTTGTGATAAATCCTATCGCGCCGTGATACACGCTGGTGCTGACAGTTTCCGCGCGACGGCGTCGCAAGATGTCGGACAGCCAGATCGCCAGATAAAAGACAGCGAAAGCGCCCAAAGCGACGAAGAGCCAGCCCTTGATTGAAAGCATGCGGCGATGCTATCTCACGGCTAAAAAAAAGACAAACAGATTCTTTGAGTTAAGCAAGCCTATGACTTGGCCTTAGTATTTACATTCATCTGTCTAGGAATTTTCTGTCGAATCAAATGTCAAATAGTGTTGCGTGACAAGCCTAACCCTTACATTCTTACTTTTGTAAATCTCTATGACGGCTTCTTTCTGAAGATGCTTTAACGCTTGGTTGACCCTTCGAGTGAAGGCTTCTCTTGGTTTTCCTCTTGTAGTCACTTGTAGATGCTTCAAGACAAAGCCGGGCAAAGCATCTTTGACGCAAGAGCAATTGGGGCGACCTTTAAGGGTTTCGATAATAGCCTCTCTAAGCCGATACGGCTTCATGCGCAATACATCTTGAATAGTCATTGAGTCAGTCACGATTGCTTCATTTTCGTGGCCAAGGTCGTCGTCTAAGCCGGAAACAGAACTGGTGAAACCGGATACATATTCAGCCCGCCGATGCACACTCTTAGGAGCTAATCCTTCTTTTCGGCCTTGCTCTACTTGCGCTAAAGCAGTCTCCTGTCCGATTGGATAAATACCCCGGCGTCGCAATTCTTCCCAAAGTTCCACAAGGCTTTGTGCTGGATTCGCATTAAATGCGGATTCTCTGATTCTGTAAAAACACCACCCGCAACGTTCAAGCATCCGTTGGCGTTCCATGTCCTTCTCATATTGATCTGGCCCGTGCCAATAATCGCCATCGCATTCGACTGCAAGTCGTGACTTTGTACCCTCAATGACTAAATCGATCCTCTTCTCTGCGACCGGATACTGAGGAACAACACGATAGCCGCGCGATGCTATATGCAAGACCACATCAACCTCAAACCAACTGTCGTAAGGCTTGGGCGGCTTTTCGATTTGCCTGTTTGTTATTCTCGCTTGTCTGCGCAGTTCTTCTGCACCTTCGCCGAGGATGCCCGTTATCTGGCTGATTGGATTCTCAAAGTATTCGAGCAATCGCCTTCTGAAGCAAAATTTGCTCAAAGCGTTGCGAGTAGCAGTATGAAAAAGCCACATCTGATCTCTAGCACGGCTGGCTGCTACGTTGAACCGCCTTTGATCTGCGGCTTTAGTTAAAGCGCCTATCCTTTCATTCGGCGCTGCCACCATGCTCAAAAAGATGACATCGCGTTCATCTCCTTGAAAGCTGTACGGGTTCCCGCAGATGAGTCTTCTATCTTCTATTTCCTCAGCGCCAAGCTGCTCCAAAAGCATATTTTCGATCAGAGTAGCCTGAGCCTCTCCCTGAAGGACTATGACGCCCATCGTTTTTCCATCGTACTGCTCATCGTTGCAACATTGCACGACCGTCTCAACGATTTCCTCCGCTTCCGGGCGGTTAATGACATGGTTGCCGGTTCCTTCTCTATATCCTGTTTGAATGTGTCTCCGTTTTAGCGGGTCGAGTCTCTCAGGTGGATACTCTCTCAAAGGTATCAGCGGAGTTGCTCGATAGCTCAGATCGTTGCTGAAACGGATTATTTCGGGCATACAGCGGAAGTGTTCTCGAAGAACTATACGATTGTTAAACCGTCTCTTCGCATGATCAAAAAGGCTGCTTTCAATATCGAATGAATCCTTGTGTTCAAAATCATTTAGATGTTTTCTCATGAGAGAAAAAACCTGATCCTGGTTGATTCCAACTGCCTCAGGGCTGATTTGTTGATCGTCCCCTACAACAACCAAGTGTTTCGACAGGTAAGTCAAAGGCAGCGATTCAAAGCCGCACTGCGAAGCTTCGTCCACGATTATAACGTCGAAAGCATCAGGGGTTGCTCTTACAGTTTCATACACTCGGTGAAGAGGCATTATCCAAGCGGGTACGGCGTCCCTGCAATGGTTAAGATGCATCTGAGCGTTACGTCTGTGTGTTGGAGCGTGTCTGCCAGTTGCTCTCCCCAATCTTCTTATCGCCTGCTGCCATCCCATCAAATGGCTGCGCTGTTCCTTTCGTAGTTGTTGAAAACAGAATTTCCACGCCTTAAGAGCAGAAAGCCTGGCAAGATTTGCCAATATGTCCTCTTCAATTTGCTTCGCCCGACGTTGAAGGCTTGGGACGTCATGTTGGCTGAGGAAATCACGCAACCATGAATTGGCTCTCGCCCAATTCCACGCTTTATCCACTTCTTCCAGGCGCAAATCCCACGCAGCATCATTTGGATTCTCTGATAGCTCTCGAATCAAAAGGAGGCAGTGTTCCGAGAGTTTACTAATCGTGAGCCTTGTCCAGTTCAGACTTTCCCTCGCTTCTTGAAGTTCGGTAGCTTTTTGTAGAAGCCTGGAATAAGCCTGCACGTTTTCGCTCTCAAGAACCGATACGGCCTCGCGAGCGATGGGATGAGCGTCTGCTTTCTCAGTCAGGCGATTGATTCCTGACACAATCCGGTTTAGTTCCTTTTGTGCCTTGATCAATTCATGCTTTGCAATGGCGGTTTCACAGACAGAAAAGAATTCATGTACATTGCCTAAATCGTGCCACGCAGGTTCGCCAAGACTTTGAATGTTATTAACACTGGCCTTTGCTGCTTCTAATGGTCGTGTAAGACTGACGACTTTAGCCAATGCCTCATGTAGCTCTTCAAGCTCTGCTGCTTGCAGAAAACTAGGCCCCGTCCGTCTAGTGGCTTTGCCTGCCCATAGGTTCCATGCTGAGTCTAACTTCTGCTCAACGGAAATACATTCAATGAGCGTCTTCAACCTTTCTGGAGAATCGCAGCGATGACCGTCGATGTAAACGTCTTCGGTAAGGTACTTGAGGGTTCTAATTGATTGGGGCTTGAACATCCACCAGCTAGTTTTGCCACCTTTATCGAGGTATTGTTTGAGAGATTTCGCATCCCATAATACCTTCTTGAGATCGTGATTGTTTTGAATATTCAGTTCCACATTGCTTGTCACCTGCGCACGTAACTTCAAGCCTCGAAGTATTTCAAGAGAAGCCTGAAGCATTTCCTTCCAAGAATTCCCCTTACCACTGAGCAAATCCTGAACAGCTTCTTTGATCCAAGGGAAGGTTTGCTTATGCAAAGCCTCAACATCTGATACTAACTTTGATACAGCAGCAATAATTTCAGAAATACGGCTTGGATCTGCCTGTTCGAGTTTCCTACCCCATGGAGAAAGTATTAAAGATTCGATCAGAGAGAAGCGATACCGAGATGCGGAAAGTCGGCGAATCACATTCTCAACTACTTCCGTTGCTGGCAAATCGCTTCCAGGAACAGGGATCGACAATTCGAGTTCGGCCTCTAATGCCGGGTTAAGAAAAACCAATTGCGTGCGCAATTTTTTCAGTTCTTCCGGTGAAGAAGGTAGAGCGATATCATACTTGATTTTATCTCTCAGCCATCCAAATGAAGAAGACTCCTTTTGAAGTCGCAAAGCTATTTTCGCTGACGTCCCGCTGTATGAGCCGTCAAGTATGGAATGGTGAAAAGTCTCCGATTCACGAATTGAGCGCAAAATAAAAGCCACTTGCGCCTGCTCAGATTTTGCTTTTTGTATATATTTGGTCAACTGCTCTACTTCCTCGTCTGCCTGCTCTTCTCTCCAGCCATCTTGCTTGCTGAGAATTCCATCCACACTCCTCTTCAGGGATTCATGTTCTTCAATGCCACTTCCCAGCAAACTGATACACAGGGGTTGCATTTCATCGGGAAGCTTTTCGTGAAGAACTTTCAACGCTCTCGGTGTCTTCGCTGTCACCAGCACACGTTGTCCTGTGGCAAGAAGATGACAGATGAGATTCGCTATTGTGTGAGATTTCCCTGTCCCTGGTGGGCCTTGAACAAGCACGCCGTTTGTCGATCTCAGCTTTTCTACAATTTGCCTTTGTTCTGCATTAGCAGGTTTAGGAAAGTAAATGGTTTGGTCTGGGTTATTGCGGATATTCTTGTCATCAGATGGACTACCATCCCGGTCGGTGTCGCTTTCACAAAGGTTCAGGAATAATGGCGGTATATCACCGCCAGATTCTATCTTTTCGTGCATCTCTTTAAGAGCTTCTTCTAAACCTTTAACTGAGCGTCTTCGAAGTATTAGAGCAGGAGCATAGTCTACGATGGGTTTGGATTGGGGTTGCTGAGACGGCTTGAGAACATCCTCGTTATATTGGCCTTGCCCGCGACTGAGCGAATTCGTCAATGCTCTGAGAACTTGATTTATAGATGAGCGATCCCAGAGATCGTCGTTCGCTGAAGACAGCCACTCCCGTTTGATCTGCTGTGCGTTTGTTGGCTGATCTTCTATATCCAGCATGTCAAGCTCAACGTCAAGCTGCGGCCCGTCTGTTGGTGCTGTGACTTTAAATCGCCCTGTGGTTGGCTCAAAGATCAATTCTCCCTTTGCAATCACAAGATGCCTATGAACACTTTGACCTGAGGGCGTGCGCCAATTCAGAATGCCTAAACCAATAATGAGTTCGTATTCCTCGCCTAATTTTTGTTGATCTTGGTGGATCGCAAAAAGTTTGGCATACACTTTCTGCACATCTTGCCATTGGCGATGGGCCTCAGCCCAAGGCCACCATTTCGAATCAACATAATGCATCCATGTTTCTGATACTTCCGGGAACTCTGACAGATCTAAAGTTCGAAGATGCTTATCTGAAGTGCCTTGATTTGCAGACCCTAATTCAGAATCAGATATTGGATATTCGTCAGACACAACGATGGATGAAAGCAATTCGGGAAGACTATCTGTATCATAGAGGGCAGAGTTGTTCACCCATTCCGCGCATATTTTAGGAATCTCATCTTCGTCTAAAATTGGCTCATCATATTTTCTAATTTCGATCCAAGTATCAGAGCCTAGTTCTTCGTCAGCGGCCCAAGCTCTGGTGAAACAGTAATCTGAATCATGAGGGATTTCGTGTAGCCACAGCACGCTCTGGTACTCATCAGTGCCTCGAATGATTTTCGAGCGCAATCGAGTCAATTCTGTTAGGAAATCAATAAGTCTAAGAGATCGATCTTTAGTGGCATTTGTCATTGATCACTTCTCTTTTAAGCTTTGAAAGATAAGCGAGGCCCATCGCAAAGTTGCAGTATTGCAAGCTCAACGTACTTGCTTCCGGCTGAGGGCATTTTGATTATCCACCTTTCGCCGATTCATAGCAGAAACCATCATCCAGTGTTAGCAGCAGGATTTCTGCTCTGGTAGGCCTTTTTGCAGTGGTCATAAAAACCTCATGGCAACGAATTCATAGCAGACACCAAAAGACGTACTTACTTAGGCGCGTCCTTCGCGCAGCGAAATCCGAGTTCCATCTGTTTCGAGGCCGGCGCGTCGTAGTTGCGAAGGGTGGTCAGAAGTTCGTCCTTGGAATTTTTGAAGGAGCCGCCCCGGTAGATTCTCACGTCCAGATTGTATGCGCTCGTCCCTCCCAGATATGGCTTGAAGAAATTAGACACCCACTCCGAAGCATTACCCACTAAATCGTTTGCGCCGCACCAGCTTTTGCCCTCGGCAAACGACCCGACGACGACGGGCGCGCCTTTGGCTGTCTCCCGCAGATTCGCATAGTGATCAGACCAGCCCTCGCCCCACGGGTAAAGATTATCCTTTTCGCCCCGCGCGGCATATTCCCACTCTTCTTCTGAGGGCAATCTTTTGCCGAGCCACTTCGCGTACTCAGTGGCGTCAAACCACGACACGTTGACGATGGGCAGTTGCGCGGTTCCGGGCAAAAATTTTCTGTTCGTCCAGTGAGGCGGCGGTTTGTAGCCGGTCTTTTGAACGAAATCGTAATACTGCTGATTGGTGACTTCGTGAATATCGATGAAGAAATCTTCCACCTTCACAACGTGCCGGGGTTTCGATTTCTGGTCGCCCGTGTCGCTTCCCATCGTGAACGATCCGCCGCGAACGAAGACCATCCCTTCCGGCGCAGGCGGCGAAGGCTTATCTTTCGCTACAGTATCTTCAGCAGGAGATGACAATTTGATAGTCAGCACTATGGCAAGAATGAGAGCTACGGCTACGCCTCCGATGAATAGAGCTTTCTTCGTCATGCCCTGAGAAGTCGGCGGCGCTGACGCCTGCCCGAATAATGAAGAATCCGTCGCAGCGGATTTATCTCCTCTGCCAAAGAGTTTGCCTCCGGCATCCTTCATCGCTGTGCCGATCTTCGACAGGCTTGACTCTTCCTCTGCCTGATTGAACAGCGAGCCGCCGAAGACGGGAGCCGCCGGCGGCTGGGATGTCTCTTTAGGCGGCGTGGAGATTTCCCTCTCAGGCGGCAGGACGGTCGTCTCCGGTATAGGCATGGGCTGAGGCGATTGCGGAGTTCTCGGATACATCGAATCGGGAGTCCTCACGGAAAGCCACCTCAAAGGAATGCCCGAAGAAGTAAGCGCCGTTTCGAAATCCATCGCAAGTTCCGTGGCGCTTTGATGACGCTCGCTGCGATCTTTCTTGAGCGCGCGCATAACCATTCTCTCGATGGGTTCCGGCACATCCGCGCGCAGGAAGCTCGGCGGGCGCGGACGTTCGCCCGTGTGTTTGAGCGCGACTCCCAAAGGGTTGGTCGCCTGAAATGGGACTTCGCCCGTGAGCATCTCGTAGATAATCACGCCGAGGCTGTATATGTCCGAGCGAGGATCAAGCTCTTCGCCGCGACATTGTTCGGGCGACATGTAAAACGGAGTGCCTATGATCACGCCGTGCTGAGTAAGCTCGCGCGTTTCGGCGTAAGCCTTGAGCTTGGCTATTCCGAAATCCATCACCTTGACCTGCGGGACGCCCGATTCGCCTTCGATCACACGGATGTTATCGGGCTTGAGGTCGCGATGAATGATCCCCTTAGCGTGCGCCGCATGCAGGGCGGAGCAGACCTGCTGGACGATGAGGAACATTTCTTCATAATCGAGTTGCCTGCGCTCGTTGATCGCTGCTCTTAACTCCGTTCCCTCGACATACTCCATGACGAGATAAGCGATGTGCGAGTCTTTCGTGACTCCGAAATCTGTGACCGCCACGGCATTCGGATGATGAATGACCGCCGCAGCGCGAGCCTCGCGCCGGAATCGCTCAAGCGCGACGTGATCAGATGAGAGATGTCGGCGCAGAACCTTGACTGCTACGTTGTGATACATGAAAACGTGAGTGGCGCGATAGACCCGTCCCATCGCGCCTTCGCCGATTTTTTCTTCGAGGCGGTATTTGTCATCCAGCACGGTGCCGACCATATCATCGGCTTCCGTTTTGAGGATGAGTATCTTCCCGTCGAACGGGCAGTAAAGCAACTGATCCTTGAATTCGCGTCCGCAGGTGAGGCACTGCTTCATAATGCTCGCTCCTCCTTGCGCGAACCCCCCGCAGGGTTCGCCCATTGTAGGATCGACTCAAATGAGTGTCAATTTAAGGCAAAAGGCAAGCAGGCTTCTCTGTTATTCATTTTGCCTTTTTACTTTTGCCTTGCAACTGGCGCGTTGCTACCATTCGCCCGGTGTACAAAATCATTCCCACGATAGTCGGTCCGACGGCTTCGGGCAAAAGCGACCTGAGCATACGGCTCGCCCTTGCCACGAGGGGCGAGATCATCAACCTCGACTCCATACAGGTCTATCGCCGACTTCAGATCGCCACAGCCAAAGTCCCTGTGGAAGAGCGACAGGGCGTGCCTCATCATCTCATCGATGTCGCCGAGCCTGAAGAGAATTTCACCGCAGGCGACTGGGCTGCGCTTGCTGCTGAAACGATCACGGATATCGAATCGCGCGGACGGATGGCTCTCGTCGTCGGCGGCACAGGATTTTATCTGCGCGCTCTGGTTCAACCTCTCTTCACAGGGCCGAAAACGGATTTAAGATTGCGCCAGCGACTCACCGTGATTCGTGACCGCCGCGGCTCTGAGCATCTCCATCGCCTGCTTGCGCGACTCGACCCCGCGTCATCCCGGCGAATCAGCCCGCGCAACTGGTCTCGCGTGATGCGCGCGATTGAAGTTTATTTTCAAACCGGCAATCCCATCTCCGCCCTTCAACCTCACAGCCCTGACCCGCCCGAACTCGCCCGCCGCGTTCGCGTCCTTGCTCTCAACCCGCCGCGCGAAGCCTTGTACAAACGAATCAACGAGCGCGCGGAAACGATGTTCGAGCGCGGTCTCGTCGAAGAAGTGCAAGGGCTGATCGACGAGGGCGTCGCCAGCGATGCGAAAGCGTTTCAGGCTCACGGCTATCGTCGCGTGGTCGAACATCTCGAAGGCAAACGCTCTCGCGAGGACGCGCTCAATCAAATGAAACTCGATACCCGGCATTATGCAAAACGCCAGTTGACGTGGTGGCGTTCATGGCCTGGGGTCGAATGGGTAAATCGTTTCGGAGATGAAGCAGAGGCTCTGGCGGAAGCGATGTCGATTTTGGGCCTCAAACGCTGATTATCTGTTCTATGGTTTTATCCAAACCGTAGCGTTCGAAATCCTCGCGGTTGCTGGCGAGCAACTGCCGCAGGTCTTCGACGATGTAGATGCGCAGTCGCGTAGGCTGAACTGAAGTCTGAACCACTCCTGCGACTGCGTGGCGCAGAGCTTCGGTCAGTCCGGCGACGAAATCTTCCGCGCTCGCCCGCCCGACGAAAGCTATCTCGCCTGCCAGGTATTCGAACTCAGCGCCGAACGGATCAAGGAAGGGGTAGCGGTCGGCGACTTTCAACTGACCGGCGCGCAGATAGATTGAAAAACTGTCCCCCGGCTCCACTTCCTTCGTCGCCCCTTCGATGGCTCGCGCTATCTCGCTCATCAACCGCTTCAACTCTTCCATAGCCTCCGAGTCTACGGGCGCGGCGGCTTCTTCTTTGACGTTTAAGGAAAGCAGACGGATCGTGTTGGCGCTCAGTCCCATCGCCAGCGCGCCTGATGAAGTCGGCTCCTCTTCGACGGCAACCGTCTCGCGTGTCTCTTCGATCCTCTCCGGCAGCGCGATCACTTCCGTAATTTCTTCAGCCTGGGCCGTCGAAGCCACGGCTATTTCTTTGACATCAGCAGGAATTACTTCTTCGGCAACTTCTGCTTCTTCAACTGTGGCAGGCGCAGGCTCGACTTTTTCTTCTTCAGCAGCCGCTTCAACTTTTTCCTCGCGCTCTTCCTCAGGCTCTTCTTCATGCTCATCGAAAGCGAAGCCTTTTTCTTCGACCACCTCTATACCCGAAACGGTTTGAATCGAAGAAGGCGCGTCTCGCGCTTCGTGTTTGAAGTAAACGTCGAAGATGCCGCCGCTCGCGCCGCACTCGTCGAGCAGTCGTCGCAATGATCGGTTGCTTGCAGGGTCGAGATCGCCCGTCTCATTTTCCGAGTCCGATTCATCAGGCTCTATTATTCGACAGCGATTGCCGCGTATGTGGATCATCGCCAGAGTGCCGCTCGTCGTATCGACTTCGATGAACCATTGACGGTCGCTCTCGCGCAGCAGTTTCGAGATCATCTTGTTGAGATCGGCGAAATCGGTGCTGAGACCGAGATAGAGAGGCTCGGCAAGAAAGCGGCCCGCCAGCGCCTCAGTCACTCCTGCGCTGTGGCGATAAACCGAGAGCGTCCCGCGCTCGCGCCGCACCATCTCGGAAAGACTGGCTATGTTGGTCGGCGAATAGCTGCCCGACGCGCCGCCATCGGCCATTCTTTCGACCGCCACGACGACTTTGCCGTGATCGATTATGATGTGCGCATCGGCCTCGCGCAGCGAGATTTCGACGATGCCCGAAAATCTTCCCTCGCATAGCTCATCGACCAGACCTTCCAGCACGACGTAGCTCGTCGAGAGATTCTCGTGAATAGCTTTTCCTCGTGGAATAAACATGATCTTCAGAAGCCAGAAGTCAGAAGTCAGAAGTCAGAAGTCAGAAGTCAGAATCAGGGGTCGGTGTCTTCTGACTCCTGGCTTCTGACTTCTGACTACTTGTTTTTCATCGGCGATTTATACTTCTTCTTTCCTATATCGGCGATTATGCGCGAAGCCTTGTTGCGCGCGATCAGCAGCGCCGTGTCATTGCCTGCGATTTCGCGCAGCGCCGTGAGCAGGCTTTCCGGCTCGGCTATGTGTTCGAGGCGAAGCTCGTTTTCAAGCGCGTCAAGCTGGCGCGCCAGATCGAGCGGCTGATATTGCTGCACGTTTTCGATGTCGAACATGTGTATATGCTGCGTGGCTATTGCGCGAAAGATCGTCGCAAGTTCATCGATCTGCAAATTAGCGGTGTAATTGAATCGAGCTTCGCGGCTGCGCTCTCCCTGATTAGCAGCGAGAGTGATCCAGCCGAGATGCGAAAAATCCTTTTTGCTCTGATAATCCTCGGTCGAAGTGAGGAATCCGGTTTGAGAATAAAGCTGTCGAATGCGCGCGACGGTCGCGGGCATCAGAGTGAATTCAAGGTCTATGATCTCGTCCGATTCGTTTCGCTTGAAGCGAATCGTCCCCTTCCCCGAAGAGGCGAGATCGATTTCAATGAGCGGGAGATGCACGAATCGCGGATTTTCGAATTTATAACTGAAGCTCATCTCGGCAGATGCCGGTTCGATTGAGTGATCCTGCCCCGACTCGGCGAGGGCCGAGCAGACTGAAAAGAGAGACAGAAGAAAAGCTGTTACCCACTCCCTGCGCATAAGCAGGTATAGATTAAACAAGGATAGTTGCGGGAAGCAATGGAAAGTTGTCAGTTGTCAGCTGTCAGCGGTCAGCGGTCAGCGGTCGGCGGTCGGTTGTTGAGAGGGATTTCGAAGAGCGCTCAACCGCGCGGCAAAGAACGACTGACTACGGACGACGGACGAGTTTCATTCGAACTTGACCGAAACGAGTCGCGAAACTCCCGGTTCTTCCATCGTCACGCCGTAGAGTGCGCGGGCGGCTTCCATCGTCTGCTTGTTGTGGGTGATGACCAGAAATTGCGTCTCGCTGCTCATCTCGATGACCTTCGTCGAAAATCGCCCGACGTTCATTTCATCCAAAGGCGCATCGACTTCATCGAGTATGCAGAAAGGCGACGGGCGATATTGAAAGATCGCAAGCACGAGCGCGATTGCCGCCATCGCCTTCTCGCCGCCGCTCAGAAGCAAGACGTTTTGCAATCGCTTGCCGGGAGGCTGCGCGATCAGATCTATCCCTGATTCCAGTATGTCGTCTTCATCGATGAGAATCATCTCGCCGCGACCGCCGCCGAACAACTCGACGAACATTCGCTGGAAATTTTCATTTATGTGCGCGAAGGCATGGCGGAAACGCTCGCGCGAGCGGCGCTTGATTTCAGAAAGAGCCTCTTCCGTCAGGCGTATCGAATCGAGTATGTCGCGCCTCTGTTCGGAGAGGAATCGGAATCGCTCTTCAGATTCCTCAAGCTCTTCGAGCGCCATCATATTGACCCCGCCCATCTCATCTATCTTCACTCTTATCTCATCCATCCTCGCCCTTGCCGCTTCAATGTCGGTGGTCGGTGGTCGGTGGTCAGTGGGCGGTTCGCCAGGGGTCAGGGATTGAGGGTCAGGGGTCGGTTGATTAGCTTCAGTATATTTCAACTCCTCGCCCGTGTGCGGCTCGTCTGGCTGCCCACTGCCCACTGCCCACTGCCCACTGCCCACTGCCAGTTGCGCGCTCGTCACTACGTCTTCAAGCGACATGGCGAGTTCCGTAAAACAGGTTCGAGCGAGATGTTCGGCTTCCGATTCTATCCTCGCGCGCTCGACTTCTATCTGACCGCGCCGGTCATGCGCCGCTGATGATTGCTGGCGAAGTTCACTCAACAACGCCCCCAGTTCATCGGCTCGCCCGCGCGCTTCGGCAAGCGATGAGGCCAGGCGTTCGATTTCGGAAGAGAGCGCCGCTTTCCGGCTCTCGAATCGAGCCGTCGCACTTTCGCCTTCGGTTTGGGATTGAGAGAGTTGCTCGATTCGATTATGGCTCTCGTAGAGTTCGAGCCGGTTGCGATTTATTCTCGAACGAAGCTCTTCGGCCTCGCCTGCGATCCGCCGCATGTCGGAGCGAGCCGCATGCAATCGTTCGGCGCGAGCCGCAACCGAAGCGCGAGCCGAAGAAAGCTCTTCGGAAAATCGCTCCACGTTTGCGCGCATTTCGGCAGCCGCAGCCTGAGCATCGGCCAAAGCCTTCTGCACCTGTTGCCCCATCGCTTCGGCTGACTGAAGCTCTTCTTTCATCTGCTCGATGCGCGATTGCATATCTGTTCGTTCCTGCGCGGCCTGTTCCATTTCGGCCTCGACCACGCGCGTGTGCTGGCGGGTGCGTTCGAGATCGCGCTCAAGCGATTCAAGCTGCGTGTCGCGCGCGGCTGAATCTTTCTCCTGCTGTCGAAGCTCGCGGTCGAGCGTTCCTGTTTCGTTTTCAATCTCCGCGAGTCGGCTTTCCAGCTGAGCAAGCTCGATCGATAGCTTCTGTTCATCCTCGCGCAGCACAGCCGTCTGCACGCGCAGTTGTTTTATCTCGCGTTTGAGTCCGAGGAGCGACGTGCCTTTCGTGTGAGAAGCCGTGACGATGAGTCTTCCGTTCACTACCTGCTCGCCTTCGTAGGTGACATAAACGCGCAGCGGATTTTCAATCGAGAGTTGAAGCGCGGCTTCGATATCGGGAACGACCGCGGCGTTACATCTGTCGGGAAACGCGCGCTCGACTATGGCTTTGATTTCAGGTCGCAGTCCGAGCAGATCGATGGCGCGCAACACTTCAAGCTCGAACGGCTGCGCGCTCTCCTGTTGATCGGCGATGAAAGGCGGGTTCGGCATCACTATTTCTTCATCGCGCGGGGCGGATTCTGTTTCTGTGAAATCGTTTTCGGGTTTGAAATCCGGCTCGCCCTCGCCGCCGTGAAGTCCCACGACGAGAAACGCGCCGCGTCCGAGTTCTTCGGTCTTGATCGATTCGACCCCTTCCAGCGCGTCATCTATAGTCGGGACAAGCACGCTTTGAAGCTCGCGACCCAGCAGACTTTCAACGAGCCGCTCGTATTGGGCCTCGACCTCTACGAAATCCGCGAGCGTGCCGAGTGCGTTTATTCGCGCCGCCTGTTCGGGCGACAGTACGTATTGAACCGCATCCGAGTAATAAGCGTGATGCGCATCGAGGTCTTCAAGCGAAGCCAGTCGATGCTCGCCCGACGCCCGCTCCGAATGCGCAGCCTCCAGTTGCGAGCGAAGATCGGCGCATCGCGTGCGAAGCTCTTCGATATCGGTCGTGCGTTGCGCGATTGAATTCGAGAGACGGGCGAGGCGCGAGTGGCTCTCCTCGGCTTCCCCGCTGGCCTGCGCATATTGACTGACGGCTTCTTCCATTCGCAGGAGGGCGCGCTCCTGCTCTGCGCTGAGGCTCGATTGTTTGAGCGTGAGTTTATGCAGAGAGTCTTCGATATTGGCTTTGAGGTTGCGCAATCTTTCGAGTCGACCTATTTCGACGAAGGTCTGCTGACGGAGCCGCTCTATTTCCTGCTCGGCTTCGCGCAGGCTGGCCAGAGCCGATTGATACTCGCCTTCGCGCGCAAGCAGCAGGGATTGTTCAGCCGTCAACTCAGATTCAATCGCTTTCAGATCAAGCCCGCGCTGCTCGGTCTCCGCATCAAGGAGGGCGAGGCGTTCCTGCATAGCGGTTTGATCGCGCTCAAGCTCTCCGATGCGGGCGGTCATCTCTTCGATTTGCTGCTGCTCGAAAGCGCGACGGTTGCGCGCGCGGTCGGCTTCAAGCTCGATAGAAGCGGCCTGTTCGCGAAGCGCCGTCAGGTGGTCTTCGACCTCGCGGGCCTGAGCCGAGACTGCGTGATGCTCGGATTCGCGCTCGGCGACGAGTTGATCGAGTCGTCGTTGAAATCTTTCGGCTTCTTCAAGCTCTGCGCTTATACGATCATTGGCTTCGGTGAGGCGGAAATAATCTGCGGCAAAAACCACTTTTTGCAACCCGCGCAATTCCTCGCGCAGTCGACGGTAGCGGCGGGCTTTCTGCGCCTGACGTTTGAGGCTGTTCGTTTGACGTTCGACCTCGCTGATGATGTCGTTGAGGCGAGTGAGGTTCTGCTTTGCCGATTCGAGCTTGAGTTCTGCGGCTCGTTTGCGCGACTTGAATTTGGTAATTCCCGCGGCTTCTTCTATGAGCGCGCGCCGGTCGAGAGGCTTGGATGAAAGTATCTGTCCGATGCGCCCCTGCTCGATGATGGCATAGTGCGCGCCGCCAAGTCCTGTGCCTGCGAAGAGGTCTTGAATATCGCGCAGCAGGCACGTTCGTCCGTTCATCAGATAGTCGCTTTCGCCTGTGCGATAGAGACGGCGGCCTATGGTTATGCGCTCGCCTGCCGAGATGACGATTTTCTTTCGCCTGCGCATGTGCGGAGGGCGATGACGTTTGGTTCGTGATTTCTGCTCTTCGATCCGCTCCGCGCTTCCTTCAACGACGAGAGTCGCTTCATCGTTCTGAGCGACCGATGCGAAAGCGTCCGCGGACTCGTTCTCATCTAACTGCTGTGGCTCGTCCGCTTGCCGCTCGGTCGTTTGAGTATCAGTCTGAGAGTCAGTCGTTGGCTCTTCTTTTTCGGTCATTTCTTCGACGAGGGCGCGAGCCGTGTCAGCGGCGCGCTCGGCGTTTTCGACAGCCTGATCGAATCGGCTCTCGTCTTCTTCGGCAGGATCGGATTGATCGTGTTCGTGAATGTCTTCGACGGCAACGAGCGTGAGAAGCACCTCGGCCATGCCGGTAGGTTTACGGTCGCGCGTGCCGTTGAAGATGACATCTTCCATCTTCGCGCCGCGCAGGTTCTTGGCCGATTGCTCGCCCAGCACCCAGGAGATCGAGTCGGATATATTACTCTTTCCGCAGCCGTTAGGCCCGACGACTGCCGTTATGCCTTCTCCGAACAGAAGAGCGGTTCGATCAGCAAACGATTTGAAACCGATTATCTCAAGTTTTTCCAGTCTGAACATCCGCTGCTCCGTGGCCGTCTGCGCGGCCACTACTTATATGGTCGCCAAAAAAATCGAGCACACTATAAAGTAGAGGCTCAAGGCTGTCAAATTGCAACTCTGCAAAACGAGGGGGACTTTCCATTATCGCAGATTCGACTGTTTCTCTAAACCGGGGATTTTAGAACGCGGGCGCGCAGGCCCGCAACCCGTTGAAGGAAATCTTGAGCAGGCAGGATTGTTTCTGAAGAAAGGGAGGGCGGAAAAAGCCCATTCTCTTTTTCCGTCCTCATTCGCCGATGCGCTTATGCGCTTATGCGCTTATGCGCTTATGCGCTTACGCGCGCCGGGTTCTCGTTTTTTTCTTTGTGAACCTCTGATAGCGAATCGAACGCCGCGCCAGAGCCGCTGTGCCTTTGATGGCCTGACGATTCTCAGCCACCTCGTCAGCCTTGCGCGAGAAGGTTTCGTGCTTGTTGGAAGAGGGATTGAAGAATCCCACATATCCGCCGGGGTTGACGCCGAAGGATTTCAAAGTTTTCCCGTTGTAAGATTTGCCCAGAAAATCATTCCTTCCTCCAGCTTCTTCGCTGCCAGTGAAATAAAGAGGCAGCACGAAATTCGATACCTCGACTCCATCGATTTCGTAAGTTTCAGCCTGAACAGCATCGCACATCTCGTACCAGTGAAAAACGAAAGGAGTCTTTTTGGCCGGGTGCGGGCCTTGAACGAGCAGGTTCACCTCCGGGTCTCCGATCATTTCAAGAGCCTCGTGCGAAAGCGTCACAGTCCATGACTCGCCCAGTTGTTTTGAAAGCTGTGTGAATACGAAGCCATAAGGAATCCCGCGATTGTTCGTATCGTGATAGCCCAAAGCGTCATCGACATCGACCTGATCCCAGAGGTAAAGAACAGCATCGCCGCGCATGTCGGCCAGCGTGTTTTCGTCCGGCTTGCCGATTTTACCTTCGAGGCGCAGCCGAGCGCCCAGCGACCAGTAAGGCTCGAAATCCTCTGCGATCTGGTAATTTATCGCTCTTATAGCGCTTTGCACTTCTTCATCTGTAAGCTGGCCGCTAGTGTGGTTTATCACCGAAATTATCATCTTTGCATCTCCTTTTCTATTTGGCTGGATATAGTTTTCGGCTGCGTTTTTGCTCGGCCCTTTCAGCAGACAGATGGCGGGTTGCGAAGAAGCGTGAAGAGTTGCGCTTCATCTCCCATTTTTACATGACGCGAAAGGAATGAATTGCAATGCAAAAATTTTTCGACACGTTTTTCGCGGCGCTGCCGCCGATTATAATTGAGAGTGTGAATATGACTGCAATCAAGACATTGATTTTCACCCTGGTCGTCGTACTGGGAGTGGTGACTGTCGGAGGGCCGTATCTGATTTTGAGAATGAAACCAGCCATTACTTTGCACTTAGGAGTTTTCAGATTCGCGGGGCTTGCTCTGATTGCGATTGGCGCGATCATCTACGCCCGGTGTGCGTGGGATTTCGGACGACATGGCAAAGGTACGCCTGCGCCCATCGATCCGCCCAAGGAACTTGTTGTGAGAGGTCTCTACAAGTTCACAAGAAACCCTATGTATGTCGGAGTGTTTCTGGCTCTGATGGGCGAAGCCCTTCTTTTCGAGTCAATCAATCTCACCCTCTACGCTCTGTTGGTGCTGTTAGCTTTTCATCTTCGCGTGGTTTATTATGAGGAACCAGTTTTACGGCAGTCGTTCGGCGAAGGCTTCGAGAAGTATTGCCGCGTTGTGCCGAGATGGATATTCAGAGTCGGGATAGATGACAGTCAGTAGAATTCCATTCAGGAGGAAACATGCAAGCACTCAAGAAACCCTCTCTGACTGAGGACGGGTTGCTATTCATCGAAAACGAGCGGGAGCCTGAGATAGGTCATCAGGATGTGAAGATTCGAGTCGAAGCAGCTTCGATATGCGGCACAGATCAGAGCATTTATCAGATCACAGCGCGTCCTGGCATGAGAGATGAAATGCTCGTCTACAACGGAGGCGAGGTCGATAAGTATCAGCCTATTATCATCGGCCATGAATTCTGTGGCGAGGTTGTAGAGGTTGGCGAAGACGTAGCGCCGGGACTCGTTCGTGTCGGTGATTATGTGACGAGCGAGATGCATATAAGTTGCGGTCACTGCCAGCAGTGCCGAACGGGCCAGAGGCATATCTGCAAAAATATTCGAGTCAAGGGCGTGCATATGGATGGGGCTTTCGCCGAATACGTCGTCGTGCCGAGTGAGAACGTCATCAACCTTGAGAAATTCGGCGGGCGAGGCGTGATCCCGCCGCGGTTCGGAGCTTTTCTCGACGCGCTCGGCAACGCTGTGCATACGGTGATGGAAGGCGATGTCGCGGGCAAAACGGTAGCCATTCTCGGATGCGGCGCTCAGGGATTGATGGCTACCGCTGTTGCCCGCACGCTCGGCGCTACGAGAATTTACATTACAGATTTCTCAAACCCACAGGGAGGCTTCGATTCAGGGCGCCTTACCGAAAGGTTTCAGACTGCGCGCGAGCTTGGAGCGGATTTCTGCTTTGATACGAACGAGGATGCTGCGCCGGGGCAAAAGAGAGAGCTTTTCGAACGTGTCCGCGACGAACACGGCGGCGGCATCGATGTGCTACTTGAAATGAGCGGTGCGGAGGCAGCTTACAACGACGCCGGAGCGATGGTCAAAAACGGCGGGCAGATTCTTCTGCTCGGAATTCCTGCGCGTCCCTTGCGATCATTTGATTTTGGAAAATATGCGGTATGGAAAGGCGTAACCATTCGCGGCATCTTCGGGCGCAGAATGTTCGACACCTGGTATGCGATGCTTGATCTTCTGGCGTCCGAGAATTCCCAATTGAGGGTCAGGCTTGAAAAGCTGATTTCTCAGGAGCGGGTTCCGCTTTCGGATTTCGAGCGCGGCTTCGAGCTTGTGCGTTCTCACGAAGCCGTCAAACTTCTGCTCACCCCTTGACAGCCATCTCAGGAGGAGATTCTTATGCAGATCAACGAGCTTTATAACACTCTCGATTTCGAGTTATCGAAGCTGAAAGAAGCCAAGACGTTCAAGTATGAAATTCCGCTTGAAAGCGAGCAGGGCGGCACGGTGACAGTCGATGGCCACAATGTGGTGATGCTGGCGTCGAACAATTATCTCGGCCTTGCGAATCACCGGCGAGTGAAGGAAGCCGCGCATCGCGCCCTTGACGAATGGGGATATGGAATGGCTTCAGTCAGATTTCTCTGCGGGACCGAACCTGTACACTTCGAGCTTGAGCGGCGCATTGCGCAATTTGTCGGCTGCGAGGCCGCGATATTGCACTCATCCTGCTTTGCCGCGAATGAAGCATTTTTCTCCGCTCTGCTGGCAAATGATTTCGGACAGACCGACTATCAGGACGTGATCTACAGTGATCAACTCAATCACGCAAGCATAATCGATGGAGTACGGCTCTGTCGGGCTACGGCAAAGCAGACCGTCTCGCAGCTTTATCGAAACCGAGACGTAAAGCAACTGGCTGAGATGCTGGAATCTGACTGCGACAAAAATTATCGAATCAGGATCATTGCCACGGATGGCGTATTTTCGATGGAAGGTCATCTGGCCCCGCTGCCCGAACTGGTGAGGCTTGCCAGCCAATATGGCGCATTGCTTTTCGTTGACGAATCTCACGCGACGGGAGTGATCGGAAAGACTGGGCGCGGCACGCCTGAAGAGATGGATGTCTACGGGAAGATCGATGTCATTACAGGAACTTTCGGCAAGGCGCTCGGCGGCGCGTCGGGAGGCTTCATCGCGGGTCGCGCCCCGATGATAGAGTTTTTGCGCCAGAAGTCGCGGCCTTACACATTTTCAAACACGATGCCACCTCCAGTCGTAGCCGGTTCGATTGAGGCATTGAATCTTATCGAAGGCGATCCTTCAATAGTAAGCCGATTGCAGGAGAATACTGCTTATTTCCGCCACGAGGTCGTGCGGCTCGGATTCAGAATCATCGAAGGCAACCACGCGATTGTTCCGATAATGCTTGGCGAAGCGGCTTTGGCTCAGGATATGAGCCGCGGGCTTCTTGATGAAGGAGTTTATATCAAGGGTTTGTGGTATCCGGTCGTACCTAAAGGGGAGGCGCGACTGAGAGCGCAGATTTCAGCCGCGCACGAGCGCCAGGATATTGATCGCGCGCTTGACGCCTTCAGCAAAGTTGGCAAGCGACTGGGGGTGATATGAAGTTGATGTATCTCTCGATTCCATAAAGAATAATTGCAGTAGTTTCGGTAACTGTTTTCAGATCAGTTTTGCACGGAACTGAAACAGAAAGCTTTCTTCCGCGAACAGAATTTCACGCCTGCCTATAAACATTCGAAAGCTGTTTAGCAGTAAACCTGGAATATGTCTGCGCTAAAGTTCTCAGCGCGGCAGGAGAAATGTCGTTGTGGTCAGTGTGATTTTGGATAACGGAGGGGACAGGACTCGAACCTGCAAGGGCTTTCGCCCGGCGGTTTTCAAGACCGCTTCCTTACCATTAGGATACCCCTCCTGCTTGGTTCAGCCCTGAGTATAGGTTATACATTATTTTGTTTTCAAGACGCATAACAGAATAGCTATTGATCGACGAAGGGATTCTCAACACAATCATCAGAGTCAACTGAAGATAGAGTATCGTTCTGGTCTTACTGTTGCGGCAGATTTACGCGCAAATTTTCATCAGAGTAAATCGTTGTGTGGTATTGCTCTACTTTGTAGGGTTTGAAACCCCGTTTAATATAGTTAGGCATCGCTGCCGGATCGTCTAAGGTGCAGGTATGTAGCCAGACTCGATTAGCTTCTTCTAACCAGGCTTTTTCAATGGCGACCGTAAGCAGGTATTTCCCCAATCCTTTTCCGTGGAAATCCGTCAATAATCCGAAATAAGCAATTTCTGTCGAACCATCAGCGTGCTTTTGAAGTTCAAAATATCCTGCCGGGACGCTGGAAAAATACAAAACCCAGAGAGAAATTTCCGGGCTTGAGAGGTGTGAACGAATCTGATCATTACTCCAATCCAATCGATCTATCCAATGATATCCTTTGCCCACTTCCAAATACAGGTAACGAAAAAATGAAATGGTGCAGTTGAAAAGCCTGTCCACTTGCACATCCTTAAACCTCAAGGTCATAGGTTCTTGCTTCTCGCTCTTTAAGAATTGTAGATAGGTTCGCGTAACCCGAATTGTTCGTCCCTCCTTTTTCATGCGTTTTCCCGTTATATCGCAACACTGATACAATTTCCAGTATCAAGTAGTGAGGTAGAAATGAGTTGATAAGGAATAAGGAGGGTAGGGGCAACCCTCGTGGTTGCCCTAATCGTGCGTCAGCGCGATCAGGGTCATTCGCTCTTTGACAGAAAGAATCAAGCCGCGGATTTGACAGCTTCCCACGAGCAGCAATACTTGCCTGCCAGCCTCTCGCCTTCGGGCATACGTTGACGCTTGAAGCCTTGCACGCCTGAAGCCTGGCCCCCAGAACGAAATGCGCGACGGTCATATTTACGTTTCGCCTTTTGCGCATTATTATCGAATCTCGTTCGATTCTGAAACACGGCAGGAAAACTATGGCAAGTCAGATTTCTCTCAAGTCCGCAATCGATCCGTATCGCACAGAGGACGCGCCTGCGCCGGAAGTTTCCATCGTGATGCCTTGTCTGAATGAATCCGACACTCTAGCCGTCTGCATAGAGAAAGCTCAACGCGCGCTCGCCGATCACAGCATCGAAGGCGAAATCATCATCGCGGACAACGGAAGCACGGACGGCTCGCAGGAAATCGCCCGCCGATTGGATGCCCGCGTCGTCGCTATCGAAGCGCGAGGCTACGGCAGCGCATTGATGGGAGGCATCCTCGCAGCGCGCGGCAGATACGTCATCATGGGCGATTCCGACGACAGCTATGACTTTCTCGAAACGCCGCGATTCGTCGAGAAACTGCGCGAAGGTTACGACCTCGTGCAGGGTTGTCGTTTGCCTTCGGGCGGCGGAAAAGTGATGCCCAATGCAATGCCTTTTCTGCATCGCTGGTGGGGAAATCCGATGTTTTCCAAACTCGCCCGCTGGTGGTTTCGCGCGCCCATCCATGACGTGTACTGCGGATTGCGCGGTTTTACGAAAGAGTTTTATCTCAAACTCGATCAGCGATGCACGGGCATGGAATTCGCAACCGAGATGATCATCAAAGCGAGTCTGTATGATGCGCGCATCGCTGAAATTCCCATAACGCTTCACCCGGACGGTCGCAAAGCGCACGCGCCGCATCTTCGATCTTTCCGCGATGGCTGGCGCACGCTGAGATTTTTTCTGATGTACAGTCCGAGATGGCTCTTTTTGATTCCGGGCGCGCTTTTGATTCTCGCGGGACTCGCAGGCTACGCGCTGGCGATGCCCGGAGTCACCATTAGCGGAATCACTTTCGACGCGCACACGCTTTTGTTTGCAAGCCTCGCTATACTGTGCGGATTTCAATCGATCATCTTTTCAGTATTCACCAAAACATTCGCCATAAGCGAAGGTCTGATGCCCGAAGATAAAAGACTCAATCGACTCTTCGAGATCATCAACCTCGAACGCGGGCTGATAGCGGGAGCCATCTCCTTGATTGCCGGAATCGTGCTGCTCATCGTTGCGATCAATCAATGGCGCGAAGTCTCGTTCGGGCCATTGGATTACAGTCACACCATGCGATGGGTCATTCCGGGGGCGACGCTTACGGCTCTGGGATTTCAGACCATACTGTCGAGTTTTTTCATAAGCATTCTGGGAATGCGCCGACGATGATGGAACAGTTCTCCTATACCAATGCGGAGTTCGACGAGTACGCCGCCGGTTACGACGCGGTTCTCTCGCAGGGTCTCGCGGTTTCGGGCGAGGATAAAAACTTCTTCGCTCACGGGCGCATTCAATGGCTTCAGCGGTGTCTTGCCGGAATCGATGCGCGCCCGCAAAGCGTGATGGATTTCGGATGCGGGATCGGATCGGCTGCGCCTTATCTGTTAGAGATGCTCGACGCGACAGACGTGACGGGAGTAGATGTTTCCGAAAAATCTCTCGCCGCGGCTCGACATTTGAACCGCTCGCCGTGCGCTCGTTTTCTTTCATTCAATGAGTATGAGCCGCGGGAAAAAATCGATCTGGCTTTCTGCAACGGCGTTTTTCATCACATACCTGTTGAAGACCGCGCGGCGGCGGTCGGTTATGTATATCGTTCGCTGCGCCCCGGCGGATTGTTTGCGTTATGGGAAAATAATCCATTCAATCCCGGCACTAGATTGGTGATGAGTCGAATTTCATTCGACAAAGATGCGGTGACGCTGACTTCGAGTGAAACGAAGCGATTGCTTCGCGCCGGAGGGTTTGAAATCCTGCGAACGGATTTCCTGTTCATCTTTCCGAGAATTCTCCGAGGGCTTCGATTCGTCGAGCCGCTGGTTTCAAGACTTCCTCTCGGCGCGCAATATCAAACACTTTGCCGCAAGCCGCTAAACTGAATGCCCCAATCGTCCCTCATCCTACGATCCTTGCGCGCGGGTCTGGCTTTATTCGTCATCCTGCCCGTCATCATCTCGATCATAACTGTCACGCAACACGGATGGCGAACTATCGCCATCATCGCGATTCCGCTCGCGCTCGCTCTGCGATTCGGCGCAAAGGCGTTTCAGAAAATCCAGTCGCTGTTTGATTATTTGTCTCGACGCCGCGCGCTTGCCATAGCTATGGCCGGACTCTTTGTGTTCGCGGCGAGCGCGATGCTCTCCGCATGGAAAGGCATCCGCGACCCCGACGTGACTGATGAGTTCAGCTACCTGCTCGCCGCCGACACTTTCGCGCACGGGAGACTCACGAATCCTCCGCACAGAATGTGGGTTTATCTCGAAGCCGTGCATGTGATTCATCAGCCGACTTATGCTTCGAAGTATCCGCCCGGTCAAGGGCTGATGCTTGCGGCAGGCTTGCTAATCGGCGGTCACGCGATAATCGGAGTGTGGCTCAGTATGGCTGCGGCTGCGGCTGCCTTATGCTGGATGCTGATGGCGTGGGTTCCTCGGCGATGGGCGACACTCGGCGGAATGATGATCGTCTTTCATCCGATGTTTCTCGAATGGAGCCAAAGCTATTGGGGCGGCGCGTTGGCTCTGTGCGGAGGCGCGATTGCCGCCGGCGCGTTTCGTCGCATACTGAAAAAGCCGCGCACGCGCGATGCGATTCTGATGGGCGCAGGCATCCTCGTGCTTGCCAACAGTCGCCCATATGAAGGAGCGATTCTGAGCTTCTGTTTAGGCGTGTGGATGCTCGCATGGATGCTCGGTCGTAAAGGCCCCGCGGCGCGAGTCTCTCTTAGTCGCATAGTTATGCCGTTAGGCTTGATGCTTGCGCTCACCTTGCTGTGGGCAGGCTATTACAACTGGCGGGTGACGGGCGACGCGGTGCGATTGCCTTATTCGGTTCACGAAGAGGCTTATGGCATCGCGCCGCTTTTCCTGTTTCAAAATCTTCGCCCCGAACCGCGCTACAATCACACGGCTCTCCGCGATCTTCACTCAGGCTGGGAGCTTACTGGTTATCTCAATCAGCAATCGCTTGATGGAGTCGTCAAAGGAATCGCCATCAAGATGAGGAATCTTTTCGACTGGAATCTTCAGAGCCTCGCTTTTCTGATACCGCTCCTGGTGCTGCCCTGCGCGCTCGCTGATCGATGGACGAGGGGCGCACTCATCGTGATTTCGATTTGCGTCTCTGCGATCCTGCTCGAAACGTGGCTCTTGCCTCATTACGCTTCGCTGCTCGCGGGACTCCTGTTCGTGATAATTATGCGCGCGATGAGGCGATTGTGCGCGCTCCGTTGGCGCGGCGCGCGAGCGGGTACTCACATCCTGCGGGCGACGATCACTATGGCCTCGGCTTTACTCATCGCATCGTGGGCGAGCCAGCCCGCAGCAGACGGCAGCGAGTGGAATTCCAAGCGAGCGCGAATGATCGAAGAGATGCGAGAGAGCCGCGAGCGGCATCTCGTGATTGTGCGCTACGGGCCGGAGCATTGGATTCATCAGGAGTGGGTGCATAACGAAGCCGATATCGATAACGCTCCGGTCGTATGGGCGCGCGATATGAAAGACAATCAACCGCTGCTTGAGTATTTCAGTGACCGCCGCGTGTGGTTGCTCGAAGTCAACGCGGGCCGCGCTGCGCTCCGACCGTATCAGTGAAAGTGCGAGTCAGATTCGTTGACTCGCTGCGGGTGATTTGATATGACTTGCCTGAGACAAAGTCGGGAGGAATCGCCATGAAAAATCTCACGGACCGCGTGGCCATCATCGGGATGGGCTGTACCCGTTTCGGAGAACACTGGGACAAGTCTGAAGAAGACCTCATCTGTGAAGCGGCTTATGAGGCGTTTGAAGACGCAAACATTCAACCTGATCAGATCGAGGCCGGATGGGTCGGCACTCTTACTTCAGGCATATCGGGTCAATCGCTTTCGCGCCCGCTCAAGCTTCAGTACATCCCCATCACTCGCGTCGAGAATATGTGCGCGACAGGTCAGGACGCGCTTCGCAACGCGGCCTTCGCAGTGATGGCCGGAGCTTATGACCTCGCGCTGGTCGTCGGATTCGAGAAGCTCAAAGACTCAGGTTATTCGGGACTCCCCGGCGCGGCCAACTCCGTCATCGGCGCAGGCAACACCGCGCCCGGAGCTTTCGCTCTCGCGGCCAATCGATACTTCCATCGCTATGGCACGGGCAAAGAAGAGTTGGCTAAAATTTCAGTCAAGAATCATTACAACGGCGCGCGCAACAAGAAGGCTCACTTTCAAAAAGAAGTCACTATTGATCAGGTGATGAAAGCTCCCCTGATCGCTTCGCCTCTCGGATTGCTCGATTGCTGTCCGACGACCGACGGCGCGGCGGCGGCGATAATCACTCGAACGGAACTTGCGCCGCAGTTCAAGAAAGATTTTGTGACGATCAAAGGTATGGGGCTTGCCGTCGGTCCCGGCACGGGAAGGATGGATACGGATTTCGACTTCACCTCTTTTCCCGAAACGAAAGCCGCCGCGCGTCAGGTTTATGATCAAATCGGAATCCGCGATCCGCGAAAAGAGATCAGCCTCGCCGAAGTGCATGATTGTTTTTCGATAACCGAGATGATCATCTACGAAGACCTCGGATTTTCCGAGCCGGGTCGGGCGAAAGCCGACATCGATGCGGGCGCGTTCACGCTCGCGGGCGATCTGCCTGTGAACACCGATGGCGGACTCAAATCGTTCGGGCATCCGATAGGCGCGAGCGGACTGAGGATGCTTTATGAGATTTATAACCAGTTGCTCGGACGCGCCGACGAGCGACAGGTGAAAGACATGAAGCTTGGGCTTGCCCACAATCTCGGCGGCAATCCCGGATCGTTCACCTGTTCGATCATCGCTCTCGGACATCAGTGAGCGAAGATGAATCAAAGCGGTATAGGATCATACAAGGAGCATCATTTCAGGCGCGTCATACCCGGAGACATGGAATCGGCGCGCCGCAGGCTCAGTGATGCTTTGGAAGAATTCAACTACATCGTGTTAGGCGAGCAGCCGATTCAGGCCCGTCGCAGCGCGCAAAAAAATCTGATGTCAGCTAACGTGCTTGAATACGACATGAGGCTGACCATCGCGCTCAAATCGATCAGTGCAGTCTCGACCGTCGCCACATTCAATTACGAAGTCCCGTACCTTTTCACAAAAGGCGAAAAGCTGGCGATGGAACGCGAAGCTGAAGCGATCATCGCGCTGGCGACTGCCCCGCTCATCCACGCCGCCTGTCCCGCCTGCGGAACGGAAAACACCAATGCCGTCCGCTTCTGTCGCGCCTGCGGCACACCCACATCGCGAAACCGCCTTCCCGCAGAAATAGAAGTGATGAGATTGACCGCCGGATTGAGCAGTGCGCAAGTGGGATTGACAACCGGCGTGGTGATCCTGTTGCTGACTTTACCCGTCACCCTGCTGATGATAATGCTGGGCGGTGAAAAGGCGGTGAAAGCCGGGTGGGTGCTTTTTGCAATAGGCAGCGTGCTGAGTTTCCTGACTCTCGTTTACAACCTGCGCGGCCTGCATGTTTTGCTCAACCCGGCTGTCACGCAACAGGATGCGCAAACGGATCTTCGCGCCGCTTCGATGCCTGAAAGAGAAGCTCTGCCGACTCCGCCCGCTTCCATCACCGAAAGCACGACCGAGTTGATAGAGCCAATCGCTGTGAGAGACACAAACGATATGGATTGAATACCTGTGCGCTTATGAGAAATCTCGCCACCGTGCTATGATGCGTTCCTTCGAGGGCAACCTATGGCATACATACTCAACGAAGAAGAGCAACTGATGCTTGCGACCGTCAGGAAATTTCTTGAAAAAGAAGTCGCGCCGGTCGCTTCGGAAATGGAGCATCACAACGAGTACCCGACGGAAATCGTCGAAGGCATGAAGCGGCTCGGACTCTTCGGCGCAAACATACCGGAAGAATACGGCGGATTGGATCTGAGCTACACCGTTTTCGCTATGATCTTCGAAGAGATTTCGCGCGTGTGGATGGGCCTTGCCGGAATACTCGGCACGCACACCGTCCTTGCAGACGTGCTCGTGCGATTCGGAACTGAAGCGCAGAAGAAAAAATATCTGCCCGTGATGACACGCGGAGAAAAACGCGGCGCGATATGCCTTTCAGAGCCTCACGCCGGAACCGATCTTCAATCGATCAGAACGACAGCCGAGCGTCGAGGCGATCACTACTCGATCAACGGCTCGAAGATGTGGATAACGAACGGTCGCCGCGCCGAATTGATGCTCATAATGGCCAAGACTGATAAAGACGCGCAGCCCCCGCATCGAGGCATCAGCGCGTTCATCGCCGAAAAGGGCGAGCCGGGACTGACGGTGAGTCGCGACATAGACAAACTCGGATACAAAAGTTTAGAGACATGCGAATTGTTGTTCGAAGATTTCCGTGTGCCTGTCGCGAATCTGATCGGAGGCCGCGAAGGCGAAGGCTTTCGTCAGGTAATGACAGGGCTTGAGGCCGAGCGATTGAATGTAGCGGCGCGCGGACTCGGAATCGCGCGAGCGTCTTTCGAAGAAGCGATCAAGTATTCACAGCAGCGCAAGACGTTCGGAAAACCTATTTGTGAACATCAGGCGATTCAACTCAAGCTCGCGGACATGGCGACGAAGATCGAGGCATCGCGACTGTTGATTTACTCTGCGGCTGAAAAGAAAGACAAAGGCGAGCGATGCGACCTCGAAGCAGGAATGGCGAAACTCTTTGCGACGGAGACCGCTCAGGAATGCTCGCTCGAAGCGATGCGGATACTGGGCGGGAACGGCTACGCGAAGGATTTTCCGGTCGAGAGATACTATCGCGACGCGCCGCTTTTGATAATCGGCGGCGGGACGAACGAACTTCAGCGACTCATCATCGCGCGAAATCTTTTGAAGAAGTATTCGATTGGGGATTCCTGATTGCTGGCGGATGGCTCAAGAGTCAGGCTGCGGACAGTCATTCTTTGATGCCTGATCAGGCGCTGCAACATTCCTTCGTATCCACGGCTCTATATTGGCGAATGAGAATCGTCCGGCTTCAAGCAATCCTGTGATGAACGTGAATGCCTCGTCTTCGTCCAAAGAGACATCGTATCCATTGAGCATCAGGAAAGTGAATGAAGACGTGACGGCCACTCTTTTGTTACCGTCAAAGAAAGGGTGATTGCTGCCGAGCGATTCCATCAACGCCGCAGCTTCTTCTATCAGGTCTGTGTAATATCCGCTTTGCAATCGTCCGAGAGCCGACTCGATCAGTCGCTCGTCCATTATTCCGCGCAAGCCGCCATGCCTGTGGATGAGTTCTTCATGAATTCGGATTATATGTTCTTTTGTGAGGTATCTTGTGGTCATTCAGCCAGACGGCGCAGGAGCTTATCATGCCTGTCCATAAACTTGCGGGCTGTCGCTAGAACTTCCTCATCATACTCATTCGAGAGAGACAAGGCTCGGCTGCGCATCTCTTCAATAGGAGTATGGTTGATTATCACTCCTGTCTTTTTGTCTATGATGATCTCGCCAACAGGCCCGCCTTCGCCGCTTGTGTAGACCAGCCATACAGGGACGCGCCAATGTCCGGTCGCTGAATCGATTTCAGGTTCCTGTGGGCAGTAACGATCCGGCAGTTCGTTGTATTGCGTCCAGCCCATGGCTATCTGAAGGGCTTCTTCGGAAGAGACATCTCTTTGCAGAGATTCTGTTACCAGATTGACCAACTCAGGCGGCTCTTCGCGAGCGAGTTGCTGTTTGAAGCGATTGAGCCTTTGCAGAAGCCGTTTGCGAGGCTGTCGCGCGTAGCTTTCGAAGCGATGGATGACCTGATTATCCAAAACGGCAAAGCGCACGTCTATCGGCTGAGTTGAGCCGCTTCTTATTTGGCGGACGACATTCGGATCGGCGAGTTCTGCTTTTTGTAGCGATACAGTAATTGGGCCAACATCAAGGTTTTTGCCGAATAGAGATACTTTATTTCCTATTTTGCGGGAGAAACGACCTATTCCGTCAAAAGGTGGTTGGGTTAAATCAATTTCTGATGGAGTAATATCTGTGAATGTGCCTTCTGAGCTTCGTGTAATGAATTCACCTTCTGTAATTCCACGAAAAATACTGTCAATGGTACTCACTTCATCGGCGCTAATGGATTGAGGAATCGTGAACTGAACTCGAAAAACATTCTGGATGAACTTCAGCTTGCGATATAGCTTTGCCCGATAAAGAAGTTGCTGCTCTTCTGCTCTTAAAATTGGACCTAAGCCGATACCAAACAGCCTACCGAAATTAGTTGCAATCAAATAACATTCGCCGCTCTTATGAAGGCAATACATCACGCGAGTATACAGAATTTCCGCGTCCACTGGGTTACTTGATGGCTGCACGAGAAAGCTCTTGACTTTCAAGTCGGTGAGCCGCTTAAAAAACTCCTTGACCTGCGACCCTCCCAAAGGTTCGTCTGATGAGAACTCGATAAATATCCGGGGCCAGAGTTCGACGGGCTTGTTTTCAAAGGTTGCTCCAAAATCACTGAATGTGGCGATGAAATCCTGCTCTGGGATGTTGAAAGGCTGATCGGGTATTACTAAACGGCCTGAAAACTCAAGGCGAGCTTCCGCAACCTCTAATTGAGTGATGATATGTTCCGGTAGTGAAGAGCCATTTGATCCCGACAGTACATTAGCAATGAGAGGAGGGTTCTCGTGGCCTCTCGGATCAATTGGAAATGTTTCAGTACTCACGTCCGTTATTATTCGGCAAAGCCCACTCCAAAGCAAGAAGCCTGTCGGTTGCCTGCTCGCGCTTGACACTGGTTTCTTCAAGTCATATAACGCACTCATTCCGATTCTTTTCCTCTGGAGGCGTTATGGCTCGCTATCGATTCCCGTTCATCGCATCGCTCACTCTCGCTCTCGCGTTTTCAATCGCGCCGCGCATCGATGCGGACGGCTTCACTCTTGAGCAGGTGATGAGTTCTCCGTTCCCTTCGGAACTCATCGCAACACCTTCGGGTGATCGCGTCGCCTGGGTGTTCGACGCCGAGGGCAAACGAAATATCTGGATCGCCGAAGCTCCCGCATTCAAAGGGCGACCCTTGACGCGCTACTCGGAAGATGACGGACAGGAAATCACCTCGATAGTTTTTTCGCCCACAGGCGCAGGTCTGGCTTTCGTCCGCGGAGGCGAGCCTAATAACGAAAAGGAAGTTCCCAACCCAACGAGCGACCCGGCGGGCGCGCGTCAGGAAGTATGGGTCGTAAGCACTCGCTCCGGAATCCTCGTCCGCATAGGCGAAGGATTCAGCCCTTCGTTTTCGCCCAGCGGAGACCGTGTGCTTTTCTTTCGCGAAGACGGATTGTGGAGCGCGCCCGCGGCGGGCGGAGCGGCGAAAAAGATGTTCGAGATTCGCGGAGAAGTATCCTCCCTCGCCTGGTCGCCCGACGGAAAGCAACTGGCTTTCGTCTCATCGCGCGGCGATCACAGCTTCATCAGTATCTATGACCCGGCGGCGCAACGCATAAAATTTATAGAGCCTTCGGTAGATCGCGACACGTTTCCGCGATGGTCTTCGGATGGAAAACGCATCGCCTTCATCCGAGTCTTCAACGTCGCCGACACTTATTCGGCAGAGCGGGAAAGAATAGCTCCGTGGTCTATTCGCGTCGCTGATGCAATCACCGGACAAGGCCGGGAAATCTGGCGTTCGGGCAACACGGAAATGGATTCCTTCTCGGCACGGCTCGGCGAGAACACTTTGCAATGGGGGGCAAGCGACCGAATAGTTTTCAATTCGGAAAAAGACGGATGGTCGCATCTCTACTCGATCCCCTCGACAGGCGGCTCTGTCACCGCGCTCACCGGGGGCGAGTATGAAGTCGAAGAGGTCGCGTGGTCTGCGGATAAATCTTATCTCGTTGCAGCATCGAACGCTTCAGATATCGACCGCCGTCATTTGTGGAAAGTCTCTGTCGCGGGCGGGCAGCCTTCGCAGATAACGCGGGGGGATGGAATCGAAATGTATCCGGTGATTGTAGCAAACGGAAAACAGATAGCCTTTCTCGCATCCACCGCGACTGAGCCGTTCCTGCCTTTCATCAGTGATGCTGACGGATCAAACCGCCGACCGATAGCGCCGCAGGCAATGCCTACGGATTTTCCTTCCCGGCAACTCGTCGCGCCTGAACAGGTCATATTCCGCGCCTCGGACGGGATGGAAATACACGGCCAGTTGTTCAAACCTCGCAACGCGAATGGTCGCCTGCCCGCGGCGGTCTTCCTTCACGGCGGCCCCGTCAGACAGATGCTCTTAGGCTGGCATTACCTCTATTACTACCACAACTCTTACGCGCTCAATCAATATCTTGCGAGCCGCGGCTACCTTGTGCTTTCGATCAATTTCCGCAGCGGCGTGGGCTATGGCCGCGCATTTCGCGAAGCGCGTAGGCGCGGCCCGCGAGGGGCGAGCGAATATCAGGATGTAGTTGCGGCGGGAAATTATCTGCGCTCGCGCGAGGATGTCGATTCAAAACGCATAGGGCTTTGGGGCGGGTCTTATGGAGGATATCTCACAGCCATGGGGCTTGCGCGAAATTCCGACCTGTTCGCCGCCGGAGTCGACATCCACGGCGTTCACGACTGGAGCGCGCGAGTCGGGCGTGCGCCGTGGGCTACGGGCGAATTGATAAGACTTAGCCGCGATTCATCGCCCATCAGTTCCGTAGACAAATGGAAATCGCCCGTGCTTCTCATTCACGGAGACGATGATCGCAATGTGGCTTTCTCTCAAACCGTAGACCTTGTGAGACGGCTGCGCGAGCGTGGAGTCGAATTCGAGCAGATGGTTTTTCCCGACGATGTGCATGATTTCCTGCGCCATGAAAACTGGTTGAAGATTTACCGGGCGGCGTCGGATTTCTTCGACCGCAGGTTGAAGAAGCGCGCAGACTGATCAGTTGTCGCGACGGAGTTTCATCCAGAAATCGGCGGCAGGAAAATCCCAGTCGACGCCTTCGTAGCGCGCGAATAAATCTTCGGCTTCAAGCACGTGGCCCTGAAGCCAGACGTTGGCCGTGATGATAGCGCCCGTGCGGGGCCGCCCGCGCAGTGAGTTGCGAGAGACGAGGATTTCCAGATTCATCTCTCCCGCTTCGATGTAGAGCCAGACCAGTCGGCTTTCAGTCACGGGGTTGTCAATGTCGCGCCAAGCGATGACGCGGCCTCTTATCACATAATCGCTTTCGCAGGCGTCCTGCTCGAATTCGGGCAGCGTTTCGGCAAGCTCGAAACGGGGCGCGACCTGTTTCGTCGAAGGGTGTATCTGCGCGCTGTATGCAAGGCCCGCGAGCGAGACGTGGAGATAAGAGTGTTGAAACATGGAAGGGGGCAACTCTGTGAGGTTTTGAAGTTCGAATATGAGATCGATTTTGTCATTGACGCGCCCGCGTACCAACGCCTCGCCGTCTTCATCGAATTCGACCAGTTCCCAAGGCTGAACGTGATAGACATAGCGGCCCCGAAAAGCTGGGCGGCAGTCAGCGTGATACATCTCGTCTTCGTGTTCGTAGAGTACCGACCACACTTCCAGCCCTTCGCCCAGCTTCCAGCACCATCCATGCACAGCGGTGTCGCCGCGATGGGCGCAGGAATGCTCGCCTATGCTTTCGGTGTGTTCGGCAAGCATGCTGTAAGAACCCTCGTCGGGGACGGTAAAGCCTATGGATTGAAAAATATCGACGAGGGGAGGAGCCGCCGTCTGCTCGAAATACTCAGGTTGTTCTCTAACGGGTTGTTTCATTGTGAATAAAACAGCGAATCGATCTTATCATCATGTGCGTTTGCATCATCAAGCCAGCATAAGACGCCTTCCCTTGGGCGGCGGGATCGGGTCGCCGAATTCATTAGCCGTGTCGCTCCATAATTCGATGGCGTCCTGAACATTCTTCAAAGCCGCTTCCCGCGTATCGCCGTGCGCCATACAACCGGGCAACTCCGGCGTTTCCGCGATGAATACTTTATCTTCGCTGCTCCAATAAAGAATGATCTCGTACTTTTCCATTATTCTTCCCATCCGAGAGTGTCCTTAGCGAATGCTTTTGTCGCTTCATATAGCTGTTCGGCAGTCTCTGGTGTTTTTGCATGTGGAACAAAGAAGTTCATAGCCTTTCACTTTTTCCGTTTTCGATCAGCAGTGTACGAGTCTAACGTATCCTTCTGCGGCGAGCCGCGCCCCGCGGCAGACGATGCGCTGAAAATGCCGCCGTCACTTTTATTTGCCCTTCGTCTCTTCTGCCTCTAACGAATCTACCTTGTCATAAATTTCGACAAGCTCCAGTTGGCAACCGATGGAAATCAACTCAATGCTGTCCTCTATCCTGTTCGTTTCCGAAAGAAGCCAGGTGTTATCCGCCTGCCGTGTGTGATGCTCCGTGTGATATCTGTCCTGTGCGATCAGCACATATTCTTTCAGCGATTCCAGCGTGCGGTATTGTTCGAACTTGTCGCCGCGATCATAATTTTTCGTCGATTTGGAAAGCACCTCCACTATCAACTTAGGATTTGTGAGCGTGTCTTTGCGCTCGTCCGAAAACAGAGGCTTTCCGCATACGACCACGACATCAGGATAAGTATAAAGACCTGTGGGGCTGACCCTCACGCGCAAGTCCGTAGAGTAAACCGTGCAAGGTTGTTTCTTCAATTGAGAGCGAAGCTCGGCAACAACGTTGGTTACAATAAGTACATGGCGCGGGCTGGCTCCGCCCATAGCGAAAATCTCGCCGTTGAAATATTCACTCTTGTACTCGGCCTGACGCTCCAGTTCCAGATACTCTTCCGGAGTGAAGTAAGTTTTCGGTTGCGAAGCCATCCTCTCTCCGTTTCAGTCCGGCGACTTTAGATCGGTTTTCATTTGCAGGTACGGGATAAGAAAGCGGGATTTTTGGAGTGCTGCGACTTGTCCGAGCTTTTCATTCAAACAAAAGCGGTGACTTGTCACCGCACTCCAAATTTGTCTCGTACACTGAAACGAAGTCCGGTCTAAGATCAGAATGTCGCCCTGCATTTCACTTGCCCTTCGCCTCTTCTCCTATCTCGGCGGTGATCGTATAAGGCTTCCCGTCGCGCATTATTTGAATCGAGACTTTCGTTCCCGGAGCTTTGCTGGCGATGATGCGATTGAATTGCACATAAGAAGTTACCGCCTCGCGATCTACGGTCGTGATCACGTCGTCTTTTCTAAGCCCTGCGCGAGCGGCAGGCGTGCCGCGCTCGGCTCTCTGAACGACTACGCCTTTCTGATCTGTCGCGAGCTTGAGCGCGCTGCGCGCTCCGGGACTGAGATCGAAAGTTTCGACTCCGAGAAATCCGCGCGCCACTCGTCCCCGCTCTATGAGTTGCGGCAGTATGGATTTCAAAGTGTTTATCGGTATCGAAAAACTCAGGCCCTGAGTCCGTTCAAGAACGAGCGTGTTGATGCCGACTATTTTTCCCTGAGCGTTGACCAGCGGGCCGCCCGAATTGCCGGGATTGATCGCCGCGTCGGTCTGAAGGAAATCATCGAACTGCCCGCCGAATCCAGTCCTCCCCTTCGCGCTCACTATTCCGAGCGTGACCGTGTGATCGAGCCCTAATGGGTTTCCTACGGCTATGACCCATTCGCCTACTTTCAAAACATCGCTGTCGCCAAGCTCGCCTACGGGCAGAGGTTTTCCATCAGTGACTATTTCGAGAAGCGCGATATCGGTCGCTTCGTCATAGCCTTTGACCGAAGCCGGAAACTGGCGACCGTCGTTGAGAGTGACGGAGACGTTCGTCGCGAGTTTGGGTGAAGTATTCTGCTCCGCCTGCGCCGAGGTGCGTCGCGGGGGGGTGTTGGAGATGAGGTGGAAGTTGGTGACTATCAACCCGCGCTTATCGATTATGAATCCGCTGCCGAGGCTCTCGCCCCCTTCCGAGTTCGAGCGCACGTTGACGACTATCTCGTTGACGCGCTCGGCTATTTCAGTGATGTCGAGCAGCACGGTTTTAGGTTTCTGCTCCGGTTGCTGCGAGGCAAACGAGCTTGAAGCCAAAGAGAGAGTGACAATGAGAGAAAGCTGAAAGAAAAAAAATCTTCTAGTCATTTTGAGAACCTGAGAAAGTATTTTCATCGCTCTTGCTTTGAGCGGGGGCGCGCAAACGCGCGCCTCTGATGTTGCGGGCCGGACCGTAGCGCGGGCGCTGGCCTGAGCGCACCATCTCAGCGAACAGATCGATGTCATAGTCGCACTCGCGCGACATCTCTTCGCGGATGGCGTGAAGCTCTTCGAGAAATCTTGGCTTGCGATACATAACTCTAAAACTCCGGGCTTATCAAAAACTCCGGAGTGACGATCATCGGAACGAAGAAGCCCGACATGGTATTGAACAACTGGATTCGTGCCTGACGATGCACGTTGGCCAGATGTCCGAAATCCCACGTCACTATCATATCAGCCTTGTTGACCGATGCTACTGCTACGTGCAAAGCGTTGCTGATGTACTTGCGGTGAAATATGCCGCGCGCCACATAGCCGTCTGCGAGTATAGCCGCTTCCTCGCTGATTTCGAGCCGCGGCACATCGCGGATCAGATTCAGATAAGCGGCTCGTCGCGGTTCGGTCATCCGCTCAAGCTCGCGCACGACTAAGGGGGAGACGAACGGCTCATAGTCGGAAAGTTCATGCTCCCACCAGCGAATGGTGAGATCGCGGCGGAACGGCTCGCCGTTATCGAGATACGCGCCTATGACGGATGTTTCAAGGTAAAGCGTCTTTTTCATGATGGTCGCAAAAGCGATTCTAACATAAAAGACAAAGCACGGCTGCGCCGCAAGGTAAAAGTGAAAAGACAAAAAACGGAAGTGCGCTCTGTTTATGACGCCCCAGTGGTCGAGGTAACTTTCCTACTTTGTAACAACTCAGCCGCGTAGCGGCAGTTGAGTTTAGCCGCGTACTTTAGTGCGCGGTAGATCGAAGCCACTCAATCTCGTCGCGTGAGCGACGATTGAATCTGCATCGAGAGATCAATCGTCGCTCACGCGACGCGAATTTCTGCTTGCTCAGTTCCGTGCGCTAAAGCATACGGCTACAATCATCGCGCCGCTGACGCGGCTGAGTTGTTATTTTTGCCTGTCTGTAGGTTTCTTTTCCACCGATGGAGAGAGAGGCGTGAAGGCGACCTGCGCGCGAGTGAAATCGATAGTGATTCGAAGATTGCGAAGGAAGTCGCCGCCGAGTATGCCGCTTTGCTCGAACCCGCTAGTTTCGTTTATAGCATCGAAGTCCAGAACAAGAGCGCGCATATTGTATTGCTGAAGATCGGCGACGCGGCAGGTTTTTATGAACAACAGTTCGACGTTTTCCGAAATGCCGCCCGCGCCGATGACCCTCACGGTTTGCCCCTTGATTATGCTGTCGCGCATCCGCAGCCGGTCGACCGCTGCCGAAGAGATGACCGTCGAGCTCGCTCCTGAATCGAGAATCGCGTTTATGCGGTGCGCGCCTTCAAGCTCTGTCTCGATGCTGATCAACCCGTTTTGAGTCGTGCGAAACGGAACGACTGTCGCCAAAGGCGCGACTTCGATGAGAGGCTTGTCATTGTCGCGAAGAAGGCGAATAGCATTGTCCTTGTAGTCGATCTCGGCGAGGAAATGAGAGAGTATGGAAAGCCCTATGAAGCCGTCTGATTGTTCGTCGCGCGGACGATCCTCGTGGCCGTGAAAGGGACGAATGAAACAGGGGACGGACCTGATTCTGAAATCGCCGATCTGAAGATTGCGGATCAGCCCGTAGACGATGGGAAACTTGCCTGTGCCGCCGACTCCCTGTGATGTGCCGCCCTTTGCAATCTCCGACACGCCGAATCGCTTCGCGGCGTCTTTCGAGACGACCGTAAATCCTGATCCGGTGTCGATGACGAAAACCGCGTCGCGACCGTTGAGCTTGAGTTTGATATACGGTCTGCGGTCGCTGCCGAGTTGAAAGGGAATCTGAGAAGACGGAGGGCCGTTCAGTTGGTGAATCTCGATCCCTGCGAGTTGTCGGTAGAAATTGATCAGCCCGCGAATGCGATCCCGTCGCTCGACATCCGTCTTTGGAGAGATGACGAGGAATTGCTCGTAAGCGTCGGCGGCTTCGGCGAACATCTCAAGCCTTGAGGAGGCGCGAGCGATGGTTATCAGAAAATCAGGTTCCTGCGAATCGAGCGAGTATGCCTGAAACGCTTTGGCGCGGGATTCTCTGGCGCGGCCCTCATAGTAATCGATCTCGGCGGCGGCTCCGTAGGCGAGCGACTCTTTCGGATCGAGCTTGATCGCCTCGATCAACTCGACCACCGCATTGCCGACAAATCCCGACCGCAGCAGCGCCATGCCTGCGAGCGCACGCGCACGCGCGCTTGAGGAGTTTATCTTGAGCGCGAGATTGGCATGGTCATAGCAGAGTTGATAATTCTGGGATTTCAGATAGGACAGCGAGAGTCCGAGATGAGCCTGAACCGGCTGATCGCTTTTTTCGAGAAGGTCTTTGTAGATGGAGATGGCTTTGTTGTACTCGCCTGTTCGTATGGCTTTGCGGCCCGACTTGAGCGCGTCGTTTATCTGATTGGAAGACAGGCGTTGAGCGCGTGTTTCTGCTTCGACAGCGGCGAGAGCGGTCGCCACGAGCATTGCTGCAAGACACGGGATCCACTGGATGCTTTTGAACTTCATTTCAAAATTTCCCCGGCCTTCGTGTACCACAAAAGCAGATCGAGTTCATCGAAATCTATCTCTATCTGACGGGCGAACTCTTTCATGCTTTCTTCCAGCGCAAGGTATTTCTTTTTCGAAGAAGGCGGTTTAGGGTTTTCAATCACTCCGAATTCCGCGAGCCGCGTGAGTATGTGCTTGTCTAAAATCGCGTAGCCTTGAAATCCCACGTTGCGCAGATAGTGACCGGCTTCCTTGTAACCGATGCCGCGCACTTTTGGGTTGGCGGCGAAAAAATCCCGCCGCGCGTCCGCCGTCTCGAAGCTCGCAAGCAACTCGCGCATGCGCAATCCGCAATGTTCGCGCAGATATTCGCGGGTTTCAAAAACGTAAGCGCCGCGAGCGTCGGGCCATCTGTGCTTATGCTCAAGAGCGTGTTGAATATCCTCAAAGGAGCCGGTCATCAAAACGGGTCTGACGCTCGTGACACAGCGGAGTCCCATGCGTGCGCTCGCGCCTGCGGTGTATATGCAGAAGGTGAGTTCTTCAAAGAGCCTTTCATCCGCGGCCTCGCGGCCCACGCGGTCGAACTCAGCGAGAGTGGATCGGATTTCCTGACACTTCTGCTGATAAATCTCCTTGAGTTCTTCGATATTCACATTGACTTGCCTGGTCTAAGATGGACAGGGAGATTCTAGGACTCGGAGGGTCGAAAGTCAATGAATTGCAATTTCGGCGATGTAATCGCGTCACGCGATTCAAAGTGAGATACATCAAATTCTGCCATTGCCTCAGAAGAGAATTTGATTCAGGTTTTGTGTCGTGCTCCAAACCTTGCTTCTTTTCCGTCATCCCTTCACTGCGCCGAGCGATAATCCTCGAACAAGATATTTCTGAACCGAGAGCGCGAAGACGAGTATCGGCATCATCGCCACTACGCCCGCCGCGCTCATCACTCCCCATTTGATTTCGTATTGAGTCACACGTCCGGCGATGCCTACGGGCAGAGTCATCGCCGCTTCGGTCTGAGTCAGCACCAACGCGAGCAGGAATTCATTCCACGAAACGATCAGGCAGAAGACCGCCGTCGCCGCAAGTCCCGGAGCCGCAAGCGGCAGCACCACGCGCCGGAGCGCGCCGAGCCGGGAATCGCCATCGACCATAGCCGCTTCTTCCAATTCGCGCGGAAGCTCTCGGAAAAATCCGACCATCATCCACACTACGAACGGAAGATTGAACGCTGTGTAAACTAAGACGAGCGACGTTATAGTATTGAGCAAACGAAAGTCGCGCATCATCAGAAAGAGCGGCACGGCGGTCACTATCGGCGGAAACATGCGCGTCGAGAGAATCCAAAGCGAAAGCCGTCTGTTGAGACCCTTGGGCCATGTGAACCGAGCAAGCGCATAAGCTGCGAGCGTGCCTATCGTCATCGCGATGAGAGTAGAAAGCGCAGCGACAATCGCGCTCGTTATGAGAAAGCTGCCGAATGAGCGCGTGGAAAAAGCATCGATGTAATGAGCGAGAGTCGGAGAGAAATCGAACCATCGGGGAGGCGAGGCGAACTGATCGACTTCCGTCTTGAGCGAGATAGTCAACATCCAGTAGACCGGCGCGATTGCCACAACGACAGCCGCGACGAGCAGCGCGTAGCGACTGATGCGAACGAGCGAGGATCGTCGAGCGTGACTGGCAGTCGTTTTCATGCGGTCTCCTGTCGTTGAAGCAATCGGATGTAGGCATAGCTTATGGCGTTCGTGAGCGCGAGCAACACGAACGACATCGCGGCGGCGTAGCCGAAATCGAAAAATCGAAACGCCGCGCGATAGATGTAAAGGCTCACGGTTTCGGTGGCAAATCCCGGCCCGCCTTCGGTGAGTATGAATATCTGATCGAAGACGCGCAGCAAATCCATCGTCCTCAGAAGCAGCGCGATGAGTATCGCTGGTTTGAGCAAAGGAAGCGTGACATGAAAAAAAGTCTGCCGCCAGTTTGCGCCGTCTACCATCGCGGCTTCGTAAGGCTGCTGCGGTATGGCCTGAAGCCCCGCGAGCAGGATCAAAAACATAAACGGCGTCCACTGCCAGACATCGACGGCGATGACTGAAAGGAGAGCAAGCGCAGGCGATGCAGTCCATGTTAATGAATCAGTGTTTGCGCCCATGGATTTGAGTGTGCCGTTGATTGCGCCGAAGTTCGGATTGAACATCAGCCGCCAGACCACACCGACGACCACGGGCGGGAGCATCATCGGGATGAGCAGAACGGCTCGAAAAACATTACGCCCGCGGAGCGGACGATCCACGAGAAGAGCGAGGCCGAATCCGATCAAGAATTCAAAAGTTAGGGCGACTGTGGCATAGATGAGAGTGTGAAGGAGCGCGTCGCGAAAGAAGGAGTCTGAAAAGAGCCGGGTGAAATTCGCAAGCGACAATCTGACCGCGTCGCCCGAACCGGTCTGAAAGCTGATTTTTATGATGTAGAAGAGCGGATAAATCGAAAGCGCGAGTAGCACGGCCACGGCAGGCGCGACGAGCAGGTAAGGGAAAGCGCGTTCGCGCCAGTTGAATTTGCTGATATGAGATTCGCTTGAAGTCATATCGCGCGAGGCAAAGTAAGTATTCGTGCAGCAACCTGCTACACAAAATCAGTCCCACAAGTTGCACAACTAATCCGAGAGATCAGGCCACATCTTTGACGAATCTGATGACTGGCACGCTGATGGATTTCGATTTGCGACCGCGGGCAGGGCGACTCAACAATGCAGCTACCTGCTGGCCCACGTCCGCTCGCACGACCCTTTCTCCGCATTGCGGACACACTCCTGCCGGAACATCTTCGATCACTAAAAGCTTGCCTTTGATCCAGAAATCCTGATTGATGTGCCGCTCTTCCATTTTTTCGCCGCAGACATGGCAGCGACCATAGTCGTAAGGTTTCGAATGCTTTTTCATAGATGTTTATTCTAAAACGTAGCAAGTGATGAAAAGAAGCTTGCCTGTTTCTTTGATCCGGCAGATGACTGCTATTTCTCTGCTGTCAGTCGCAGGCCCGACGATCTCGTAACGGGTTCCGCGCGGATCGCGCGTGAATCGTCGCCGGATTCGCCCGCTGGCAATCGCGCTCTCAATGTCGGCAAAGATCAAATCATCGTTGATCATCTCTTCAAAAAAGTGCGGGATAGTGAATTCATATTCCTGATCCCGCACTTTCTTTCGAATGGCGTCGATTACAGCCATCGCATTCTTCCCGCTCGCCCGTCTGCGCATCAAGCCTTCGTGTAAATCTCCGAGCCGAGTTGCACGAACTGCTCGGCTTTTTCCTGCATACCCGCTTCAATCGCTTTCTGTTCTTCAAGCCCGTGCGTCGCCGCGTACTCGCGCACATCCTGCGTGATCTTCATTGAGCAGAATGGCATAGTCTTCATGTGCAGCGGTGATTCTTCAAGAATCATCTTCCTTCAACTTTACATCCAGTTCCGATTTATAATCCGCTATATGGCCATCGCGCAAATATTGGAAGTATGCGCTGAAGTTGCGCGGCGTCAGAAAATTGAACTTGTAGCGGTGCGGACTGCCTGATTGTTCCAAATGCTCATTGATGCGCTCGAAATGAGTAATGGCATACTCATTCTTCTTGCGATTTTCTTCGGACGGCTCGCGAAGTTCGTCATCGCTCTTGATCTCTACAACAAGAATTAGATTCCCCGCTTTGATAAAGAAATCCGGGCTGAATTTGCCTCGTTTCGGATGCTCTCCTTTTTTCCAGGCATAATCAATTTCATAGAAACGTATCGCAGTTGATTTCAGCCACACATCATGGTGCGGCAGATTCGCCGTATCCAGTAAGAGGTTGATGAATTTGCGTTCCGGCTCCGAGTCGGCAATCATGGCATTGAGCGGAATTTTGAAATCGTGTCGATTGGGTATCAATGCGTGCTTGTAGTCGCTGCCTGCTTCGGTCACCTCATCGAAGAATTCTAGCTGCTCCTCTTTCACAGTCTGCCGGGTCTGATCCGTGAAATAAAACGTCTTATCGCGTCTGAGTTCTGCCGCGCTCACGCTGTCAGAGTGGCGCTCGCGAGTAGAAATCGTCTTGAAGCAATCGGGATTAAGCGTGTACCGAACATTTTCAGAAACCTTTCGCCTTAATGTGCCGAGCGATTGGAGAAATTTTTGCCGAACATTATCAGTGGCTACCTTCATATTGCGCCGCGCAAGCGAGTTCTTTACAATTTTTTCCAAACGCTCAACTGGAAATTTGTCCGTATAGTATGTCCTCATTTCCGGATCGGGATCGTCCGGGTCTTGCTCGGTTGCCAAACGATTGTACATGTGAATCGCAATCTCGCGCGGCGTGTAGGTCTTGTGTTGAATTTTGGTCTGCCATTTGTACCGCTCTCCTGTTGCGGCCCGCTCAAATTCAATGCTGACATCTTCGGTAGCTACGTCGGCAGCCAATTCGATATAGCCCTTCTCGAACAGATTGTATCCGCCGGTCATCGGTTTTTTCACTGAGGTTTCCTGCAAGGTGTAGTCAATATTGAGCAGGTCGAAGTGATAAGGAGAATCCTCGATCACATGACAGGAGAGCCGTTTCTCGATTTCAAGAATCTCGTTGACTAGATGTTTGATTCGCCCAGCCCAGGCGTCGTGATTGAAAACTGTGACTTCCGGCTGCTGACCATCCCAGCCCTTCGGAACGCGCAAACCGCGACCCAGCACCTGAGCGATTAGAAGCTTGCTGTCAAATGCACGCTCTTCGTGAGGCACGATCTGAAAAACCCGCTTCACGTCCCATCCTTCGTTGAGCATCGATACGGAAACTATCCACTCAACCTTGCTGGCTGCATTGTCTACGAATCTCAGCTTCGCCACATCAGGGGCGTTGTTGTAAACCACCAGCACACGCTCATCAGCCGTCTCCTCTTTTATCCCCTCTGTTTCGACCAGAAAGGCTTTCAACTCTTCAGCCAAATCCTTGCAGCGTTGAATCTTCGATGTCACAACGATGGTGAGAGGCAACAGGCTCCGCCTCTTCAACTTTCGTTTGGTCTCTTCATGCTTGTTGCGGATCAATTGCCATTTCTCGTCCGGGTCTCCCGTTTGCGGCATCTCAGCCACATACTCAACACGCTTGACGTAGCGTTCTTCCATAGCCTGTCGCAGCGAGTACCGATAAATCACGTCAGCAAAATAATCATCATCTACATAACAGGTGCCGGAGACGCCTATGATATAACGAAACCCGTAATCGGGATTGGTGAGAAATTCTTTCCACCTTTTAGTTTTGGATGCTGGCTCATTCGCCACGTGATGCGCCTCGTCGTTCAGCACTGCAACGCGAGCGCCTTTCCCCGACAAACTTTCGCGGATGGAAGAGCCGACATGCTCCAGTATGGCATGATAGTTTTCAACGCAGATGCTGCCTTCTGTGATTGTCTCGCTTGCGTTGATAATACGCGGCGCTGAAATCTTCGCGCCATCGGGCAGCAAATCCCGCAGATCAGAACTTCCTGCCAGTTCTCTGAATTTTTCCAGCAATCCGGCTTCGATGGTTGTCGATGGACAAAGAACCAGAACTCTATCGACTGCGCCCTCAGCAAGCAGTATAGCCGCGAGACCATACAAAACGTAGCTCTTCCCTGTGCCAGTGGCGAGATCGAGGGAAGCCGATAGTTGATCCGGCAGTTGCAGATGACGCTCCATCGCCGACCACGAGCCATAGCGAGATTCAAGCATAGGATTATCTTCGTAATTGGCTCTTGCCAGTTCCCGCAGGTTTTCGTATCCACTGCCGAGAAGATAGCGCAATGCCGCACGGACAGCTTCTTTCTGGTATTCGCGGTCGCCGCAGAGTTCATCGATAAAACCTTCATAACGGCTTTCATCCCATCGCGCCCGGTCAACATTCGGGCTGACTCTGAGAATCAAGTCTTCATTGCGAAATCGCTGGCTGTCGGCTATGGCGGGCATATTTATTTCCTGCCTTTCCTATTATTTTTTTCTGCTTTCAATGGGGGAATCTCGAATTGGTCGCGAGGGATGAGATGACGCGCTTCGTTGCCGTGAATATCGATGAAGACTGCCATCGCCTTTTCTCCTATGCCTTCATAGGGGAAAAAGGCGCACCAGTTGTCGGCTTCCAGTTTGTTGCCATAAAACACCAGGTGAGGGTCGAATACCTCACCGTCGTAGGCATAATCGATCATCAGCATCGAAAGCGTTTCCGGTCCGCCATAAACGTCTTCGCTTCTCAAACGGGCGCGACTCTCGAATTTCTTGATCTTCAAAAAGGCTTCCGGGAGCAACTGACCAGCGCGCCTTTTGACGCCGACTGTCCATTCCACAGTCGGCGGTTGTATGAAATCGAATCCGACAGCATCAACCGTTTCATTGACCGCCCTTTCGTCACTCGGCTGCTTCAAAGCGGTAAACTCGCGGTTATGAAGTTCGTTGATGATCGAGTAGGGAATCCGCATCGCGTAGTAGCGCACTTCGTCTAGGTCGATGTAATCCTGCTGAAAGTCGAAGACGCGACTTGGCGCAATGATGTAGAACTTGCTTCCGACTTTTTTACCGACATAGGAATGAATCTCTGCAATCGTTTCTTCATCGATGCGCTTGCCCGAACTGGCAAGATGATTGAAGACATAGACGCTCGCGCCTTTTCGTTTGCCGTCCAGCAACAGGCCGCCGATAGTGTGCGGCTCGTCTTTGCATTCGAATAGTTGCAGAGCGAAGAACCGCCAGTCTTCCCACGGTAATTGCCTGAGCGTCGAAAAATCATAGAGACCCGCGTTGTAGAGCGTGAACGGTTTGGGTTTGAGAGACTTGCCCCTATCACCAATCTCTGATTTCAGGTTGAGCATTCGTTTTTGAATCGTGTAGATGGCCAGCTTGCCACAATCAATCGCTATCCATCGCCGTCCCAATTTCTCAGCAACAGCACAAGCTGTTCCTGATCCTGCGAAAGCATCCAAGATTAGGTCCCCTCGTTCGGAGCAAGTATTGATTATTCTATTGAGAAGAGGCTCTGGCTTTTGTGTTGGGTAGTTTGTGCGTTCACTCTTGAATCCAGCAATTATTGAGATGTCCCATACGTCTCTCAACGGCAATCCTTTTGTGGGCTCATCAATCGTAATTTTTCGCGTCCCGGTTACTTCATCAAGAATCTGTGTTTTCCCTTGGAATCGTTTTAGGTAGCTTTCAGAGGGTGCTTCATACTCTACCTTGAAAATTCGATCAGGAGATGAAGGTTTTCTGCAATAAAATGTCATCGTGCATGGCTTGGAAGTTTTTAGAGACGGATGGCCACCTCCTGTAACTCCAGATTATATGGTTAAGGAAACTCTGTTCCCCCATGATATCATCGAGGAGAACCTTAACATAGTGACTCTTTTTTTGATCCAAATGCACAAACAAATATCCGTCAGGCGTTAGTAGTTCTCTGAGAAATACAAGCCTCTTGCGCAAGAACTCCAAAAACTGCGCTCCAACAACCCTGTCTTGATAAGCCTTTTGATCCTGGCTTCCGCGGAACTCTTGCTTCGTTGCAAATGGCGGATCGATATAAATCAGCTGCACGCCCGGCGTGCCATCCGCATTGCACAGTTTCCCTTCACGCTTCATCTCAAGCAGCCGCTTGAGGACTTGCAGGTTGTCGCCGAAGATGAGCATGTTGTGCCAGTCGTCGCCGTTCTTTCCAAATGTCCGAACGGCCTGAAGGGGGACAGCCATCGTCTCGGCGAGTATTTCTTCCTCACGCTCCTTGCCGTGATAGACCAGTTCGTATTCGCGCTTTTCAGGCGGAAACAGTTCGCGCGCCCATTCGGGCGGCAACTCTTCGCCTCGCTGAAGCGTTTCAATCACCATCTGCCGAAATTGATCGTTCATCGTTCAATCCTTCGTCGGAGATTTCGCTCATTCCACTTCATCAAGCAGGCGTTGCAATTCGTCAGGCGATGGGAGAGCCTTTGACAACGCAGCGGGCAGTTTCGCTGTCGCCACGCTCAGAGGTTTATTCAAATCGCGCAGAGCGTATTCGGCAACTGTCCGGTTTTTCCCCTTGCATAAAACTATGCCTACTGATGGATTGTCGTCGCGATGCCGGACGAGATCATCAAGCGCCGAGAGATAAAAATTCATCTGTCCGGCATCTGTCGGTTGGAACTCGCCCATCTTCAAGTCAATCGCGATGAGACAACGCAGGTGATAATGATAAAACAGCAGATCGATGTAGAAATCCTGCCCGCCGACTTCGAGATGATACTGACTGCCGAGAAAGGCGAACCCTGCGCCAAGCTCAAGCAGAAAATCCCGAATCCTTTCGACGAGGGCGCGCTCAAGCTCGCGTTCGTGCGCGCCCTCGCGAAGCGTGAGGAAATCGAATATGTATTCATCCTTGATCGTCTGCTCGACGAGATCGGAATGCGGAGGCGGAAGAGTGGCGGCGAAGTTCGTTGATTTTTCAGCTTTGGCCTGACGTTGATAAAGCCTTGTCTCGATGTGATGGCGAAGTACGTTGCGCGACCAGCCATATTGTATTGTCTGCCGTATGTACCAATGGCGCTCGGCAGGGTCTTTGAGCTTCTCCAAAAGCATGACGTTATGGCCCCACGGAATTTGTGCCACAACTTGTGGCACAAATTCCGAGGCTTCGCGATAGGCCCTGTAAACCGCGCGCATACGGTAGAGATTACGCCGCGAAAATCCCTGCATTTCCGGGAAGTCGCGTGTCAAATCGCGGCTCAATCGATCAAGAACAAAATCACCCCAACCCGCTTTTTCCTGCCGCTCCACGATGCCTTTACCGATCTCCCAGTAAAGCTCGATCAATTCGCGATTGACCGACGTGGCAGCTTTAATCTGCGCTGAATGAATGTGCGCTTTGAGGTCAATGAGAAATTCCTCATAACCGGCAAGCAGTTCTTTCGCGCCTCGACGCGCTGGTTGTTGTTCTTTATCTGGTTTCTTCTTTGGCGGCATCGTGGCTCTTCGATCAAACGGAGTTTGTCGCACAAGCCGTGCGACAAACTCCGGATTTGTCCGACAGCTTGTTTCACGAACCTGAAAGAGGGATTTGTGCAACAACTCGTTGCACAAATCCCCCTCTCAAGCCAGGCATCAAGCCTTCGTGTAAATCTCCGAGCCGAGTTGGACGAACTCCTCGGCCTTCTCCTGCATTCCCGCTTCAATCGCTTTCTGTTCTTCCAGTCCATGCGTCGCCGCATACTCGCGCACATCCTGCGTGATCTTCATCGAACAGAAATGCGGGCCGCACATCGAACAGAAATGCGCTACCTTCGCCCCTTCCTGCGGAAGAGTCTCGTCGTGATACTCGCGCGCAAGATCAGGGTCGAGCGATAGATTGAACTGATCTTCCCATCGAAACTCGAACCGCGCTTTCGACAACGCGTTGTCCCAGTGCTGCGCGCCGGGATGACCTTTCGCAAGATCAGCCGCGTGAGCCGCGATCTTGTACGCAATAACACCATCGCGCACGTCCTGACGATTCGGCAATCCGAGATGCTCCTTAGGCGTGACGTAACAAAGCATCGCCGTGCCGAACCAGCCTATCATCGCCGCCCCTATCGCCGAAGTGATGTGATCGTATCCCGGAGCTACGTCCGTGACCAATGGGCCGAGAGTGTAGAACGGCGCTTCTTGGCAGACTTCAAGCTGACGATCAACATTCTCTTTGATCAGGTGCAAAGGGATATGCCCCGGCCCTTCGATCATCGTCTGGCAATCCATCTCCCACGCGATCTTCGTCAGTTCCCCGAGGGTCTCAAGCTCGGCGAACTGCGCTTCATCATTCGCGTCGGCAATCGAGCCGGGACGAAGCCCGTCGCCCAGCGAGAACGACACATCGTAAGCGCGCATGATCTCGCATATCTCGCGGAAGCGCGTATAGAGAAAACTCTCCTCGTGATGCGCAAGACACCATTTGGCCATAATCGATCCGCCGCGCGAGACTATTCCTGTCGTTCGCCGCGCGGTCATCGGGATATAGCGAAGCCGCACGCCCGCGTGAATCGTGAAATAATCCACTCCCTGCTCGGCCTGCTCGATGAGCGTGTCGCGATAAATTTCCCACGTAAGCTCTTCGGCCTTGCCTCCGACTTTTTCCAGCGCCTGATAGATTGGAACGGTGCCGATGGGGACAGGCGAGTTGCGAATTATCCATTCGCGCGTGGTGTGAATGTTTCTGCCCGTCGATAAATCCATCACCGTATCCGCGCCCCACCTTATAGACCAGCGCATCTTTTCGACTTCTTCTTCTATCGATGACGCGACCGCCAAATTTCCGATGTTGGCGTTGATCTTCACCAGAAAGTTGCGACCGATTATCATCGGCTCACTTTCCGGGTGATTGATGTTGGCGGGTATGATCGCGCGACCTCGCGCCACCTCGTCGCGCACGAATTCGGGCGTTATGAAGCGCGGAAGGCTTGCGCCGAAAGACTGGCCCGCGTGCTGATAGTTGAGCGCGCTGCGATCTGAAGAAGCTTCATAAGCAGACTCTCGACCGAGGTTTTCGCGTAGGGCGATGAATTCCATTTCAGGAGTGATGATGCCGCGCCTTGCATAATGCATCTGCGTGACTGCCTGTCCCCGTTTTGCGCGAAGCGGACGACGGCGCGGCCCTGGAAACGGCTCCAGACGCTCATTTGCGAGCGCGTACTCACGCGCGCCCTCGGTGAGATAACCATCATCCTGCGGATGAATCTCGCGGCCTTCGTATTCTTCAACGTCGCCACGCGCCGTGATCCATTCGCGACGTATCGCCGCGAGTCCATCCGTTATCGCAGGCTTTTGGTCAGGGTCGCCCCACGGGCCGCTTGAATCATATAGCCTGATGGGATGATTGACCTCGATTGATCCGTCAAGCCCGCGTGTGGGATTCAAGCGCACTTCGCGCAAGGGGACGCGGAGGTCGGGACGGTTTGTAGTGATGTAGACTCTTCGAGAATTCGGAAACTGAAATGTTTTGTCGATTGTCTGTGCTGATTTGCTCATGGCTTCACCTCGTTGCCGAGGGAAGAACAGGAAAAGGCAAAAGTAAAAGGCAAAATTTCCTTGTAACTACTCAGTTAGCGACGACCTGAATGTAGCCGCTCAATCGTCGCGTCAGCGACGAGATCGATACGATTTCGATCCACCGCGCACTAAAGTACGCGGCTAAACTCAACTGCCGCTGCGCGGCTGAGTAGTTGCTTTTCCTTTTTTTGCCTTGTTCAAACTCTCCCTTCGACGGCATTATCCGTATCAGGTTCAAGGGGTCTCCCTCGCGGGACTCTCAGCCTTTCAGCTCCCCCGGAAAATCATCGTGCGTCGCTTGATAGCTTACAGATGCAAGCCGCTACTGGCAACCACTTGCGCACCCGGACGCATTTCATTCGAAGGGTCAGCGTTTGGCTGAAGGAAACGGAGAGAAAGAATATAGGATTCGCTTGTCACAGAGTGAAGGGCATAGCGAAATCATAGAGGCATCTGACAAAAGTCAGATCGTCTTTCACCTGAGCAACCAGCCGTCTGTCCGCTGTCCAGAACTCACACATCCTCAACTCTGCCAGCGCAAGATAAGTAGCATCGTATACAGTCGGAAAATCGAACCGTGAGGCTATCTCCCATGCCCGATGTCTCTGACCTGCAACTGAAATGAGTTGAATGGGCAGAGAGTGGAGTTTTGCAAGAGCATGTTCAGCCTGTTCCTGAGACAGTTCCTTGCGGAGTACGACTTTCTGTCGCAATATACTGTCGGTTTCGACTTCAAAAAAAACAGGAGCGATGAGTTCCCTGCCTTCATTTGCCCACTGAGTGAAAAGCGCATCCGCTTTGTTGCTGTCTGGTTCAGAGACTGCTACCTTGACGACGAGACTGGCATCGACGCAGATTTCGCTTATGGCGCTCATCCGGCACGCCCTTGTCTGAGATGTCGAAGTATCTCGACAGAATCACTGGTCATAGGAAACTGCGTGCGAAGCTGGCGCGCTTCCTGCAACCATTCCAGCAAGGCGGAATTCTCCCCTGCCATATCTTCAGGGATCACTCTCACGCGGGTTCCTTCAGGAAGAACTGTGTCGTCTTCAAGTTCGATCAACTTTCCACGAACTATACCTGTGTAAACTTCTCTCATATCGCTTCAAGATTAGCACCTGCGACTGCTGAGTCAAGTAGCTGACATCAATCTTTGCTCGCCTCCTTTCGCCATTGAAAACGCGGATGGGCATGATATGAAAGTCGAGTGTATAATTCCCAACCGAATCATCGGGAAGAAAGAAAGGGGATTCATAATGCACAGAGCTTTGAATGCGGTTGCTATACTAATGCTGATGGCCGCTTTCGCATTCGGGCAAACTTTACAGCCTGTCATCCTTACCGATTCGCCCGCACGGGCGGCGAGCGGCGAGCCTAATCTCTTTGTCGATCATCGCGGCAAAATCTATCTTAGCTGGATCGAAGCCGTCGGAGAACGTCGTCACGCGCTTCGCTTCAGCCTGTGGGAAAAGAATCGATGGACTGTGCCGCGCACGATCAGTGAGGGCGAAAACTGGTTCGTCAACTGGGCCGATTTCCCTTCGCTCATCTCGGCAAGCGACGGCACGATGGCCGCGCACTGGCTGGCGAAAAGCGCGCCTGACACTTTCGCTTACGATGTCAAACTCTCGCTTTCGACCGACGGCGGAAGGACGTGGAGCAAGCCCGTGACGCCTCATCGCGACAAAACGACGAGCGAACATGGCTTCGTCTCGATGGTCGAATTGAGCAAGGGCAAACTTGCTGCCGCTTGGCTCGACGGGCGCAAGTTCAAATCCTCTCACGGCTCGCACGGCTCGTCAGCAGACGAAATGACTTTGCGATTCACAACCATCAGCCGAGACTCGCGAATGACTGAAGACCGCGTGATCGATGAGCGCGTGTGCGAGTGCTGTCAGACTTCGGCGGCGATGACTTCGGAAGGGATGGTGGTGGTTTATCGCGACCGCTCGGAGAAAGAGATTCGCGACATCTCAATCGCTCGCTTCGTCCGAGGAAAATGGACCGAGCCGCAAACGGTTCACGCCGATGGATGGGAGATCGAGGGCTGTCCGGTCAACGGCCCTTCGGTCGCAGCCCGTGGCAAGAGCGTTGCCGTCGCGTGGTTCACTGCGGCTAAAGACACGCCGCGAGTCCGTATCGCTTTTTCTACCGACGCAGGCGCTTCGTTCGGCGCTCCCGCCGAGGTCGATGACGGCTCACCCATGGGGCGCGCAGAAGTGTTGATGTTGGATGACGGCTCGGCTTTCGTCGTGTGGATGGAGCGCGCAGGCAAAGGGGCGGAGATAAGGGCGCGGCGAGTGAAAGCGGACGGCTCGCGCGAGCCGTCGATTAAGATAACTGAAACTTCAGCCGCGCGTTCGAGCGGGTTTCCTCAGATAGCGCGATCAGGGCAGGACGTATTTTTCGCGTGGACTGAATCCAGCAATCCTGCGCGCGTGCGCACGGCGATGATGAAAATACGAGGGGTGAAAAGATGAAAGCGATCATAATGAACAGCTTCGGCAAGCCTGAAGTTTTGAATTATGCGGACGCGGAACGGCCTTCCATCGAACCGGGCGAGGCGTTGGTGAAACTCGAAGCCATCGGAGTCAACTACATCGATGTTTACCATCGAACGGGGCTTTATCCTTTGCCTCTTCCCATGACTCCCGGAATGGAAGCTGCCGGTGTGGTGGAAGCAGTTGGATCAGATGTTACAGAAGTCAGAGCGGGCGACCGCGTAGCCTACGCGATGACGCCGGGGGCTTATGCCGAGTATGCGGCAGTACCCGCGTGGCGACTGGTTGCAATCCCCGAAGGGCTTGATTCGCGCGAGGCCGCCGCCGCTATGCTTCAGGGAATGACCGCGCATTATCTGGTCACTTCGACCTTTGCGCTCAAAGCGGGCCAAACGGCGCTCGTTCACGCGGCGGCAGGCGGCGTGGGATTGCTTCTGGTTCAGGCGGCGAAAAAAATAGGCGCGCGTGTGATCGGCACGGTTTCAACCGAAGCGAAAGCGCAACTCGCTCGCGAAGCCGGGGCTGATGAAGTGATACTTTACAGCGAGCAGGACTTCGAACAGGAAACCCGACGCATCACTGAGAAAGGCGTCGAGGTGGTTTACGATTCTGTTGGGAGAGATACTTTCATGAAAAGTCTCAACTCGCTCGCCCCGCGAGGTATGCTTGCGCTCTATGGTCAGTCTTCAGGCGTGGTGCCGCCGTTCGACCTCTCGCTTTTGGGGCAGAAGGGATCTCTCTTTGTGACTCGGCCTTCGCTGGCTAACTACGCGGCAACGCGCGAAGAATTGATGTGGCGAGCAGGCGAAGTGCTTGGATGGATCCGAGCGGGCGAGATGAAATTGAGGATAGAAAAAACTTTTCCGCTCGCCGAGGCCAGTGAAGCGCATCGTCAGTTGGAAGGAAGAAAGACGACCGGAAAGCTGCTTCTGATTCCGTAAAGAAAGCTCTTGACTCCGGAACGCATTCCAGAGCTTATACTCCTCGTGCGGCTTCGATGAAGGCGATGAAAGCATATCTCAGATCAGGCGAGATGGCGCGGCTTGCGGGCGTCAGCCCCGACACGCTTCGTCACTACGAGCGCAAAGGACTTCTGCCCGCGCCGCGTCGCTCGCCCAACGGCTATCGCGAATATCATATTTCGCTGCTCGACCGCGTGCGGATGATTCGCCGCGCTCTATCAGTCGGCTTTACTATCGATGAGCTTGCCAGCGTCTTTCGCGAGCGGGATCGTGGCGGCGCTCCGTGCATGCGTGTGCGTTCTCTTGCCGAAGAGAAACTCACGGAAGTCGAAGCGCGTCTCGCGGAGATAAAAGCTCTGCGCGATGATCTGCACGAGACGATTCGCGACTGGGACTCTCGCCTTGCGCATTCTGCTCACGGCGAGCGCGCGCTGTTGCTCGAATCGCTTGCGTCGGGCCAAAGGGAGGAGAAGCTTTCGCCGCTTGCGCCTTCTGCAATCCGCAGAAAGAAAGTCAGGGGCGGTTGATATAGCGCGATGTGGCCAGATTGCGCGCGCCCTGAAAGTATGAAGATCGGGAACCTCGCAACCTAACAGCTTGCGTCACCTTTTCTCAGGAGGAAAAATCAGTGAAGAAGTTTTTCTTTTCAATCGTCATCTCGGCGGCTCTGGCCGTAAACGTCAGTCAAGCGCGCCCGCTTCAGGATCAACAGATGAAGTCCTGCCCGCTTCACGAACAGCACATGAAAGAAGGTCAGGCAGGAAAAGATCATCACTCGGCGGTCAACCGTCGCGGCGATCACGAGATGGGTTTCAGTCATTTGAAAACCGCGCATCACTTTCGATTGTATGAGGACGGCGGCGCGATAGAGGTCGAAGCTCTGGATGCGGCGGACACGGCGAGCCGTGATCAGATCAGAGAGCATCTCTCCTACATTGCGAAAATGTTTGCGGATGGAGATTTCGCAAAACCCAAAGCCGTTCACGATCAAACGGTGCCGGGTACGCTCGCGATGGCTCGACTGAAAACGGATATATCCTACAAATTCGAGAACGCCGAACGCGGCGGGCGAGTTCGCATCTCGACTACAAACAGCGAGGCTCTCGCGGCCATTCACGAGTTCCTGCGTTTTCAGATTCAGGATCACCGGACGGGCGACGCTTTGGAAGTCTCAAAGAAGCAGTAGAAGAAAATTCTCAGACAGGATTGACAGGATTTCTCAGGATTGGCAGGACGATCATGTAAATCCTGTTCAATCCTGTGAATCCTGTTTGCCCTGCCGATTGCCTCGCCGCTTATTTCCCGCCTCGTTTTCGGTTGCCAGACGCGCCTTTTGCGATTATTTTAGCAGGCAATGTCAAAGGTCATAGCAATCGCGAATCAAAAGGGAGGTGTAGGTAAAACAACCACGACCATCAACCTCGGAGCCAGCCTGGCCGTCGCCGATATGAAAGTTCTGTTAATAGATGCTGACCCGCAGGGCAACAGCACGAGCGGGCTGGGGCTGAGAGGAAGTTTTCACAAAAGTCTTTATCACTCCCTCGTCATAGGCGAACCGATAAAAAACATCATACTCAACACCGAGCTTCCGAATCTCAAAGTCGTCCCGTCGGAAAAAATTTTGGTCGCAGCCGAGATCGAGCTTGTCGAAGTGGAAAACCGCGAGTTTATGCTCAAGCAGTTGCTCGAACAGATAATATCGGATTTCGATTATATCCTCATCGATTGCCCGCCGAGCCTGGGCCTGCTCACTCTCAACGCGCTTGCGGCGGCCACCGCCGTATTGATTCCGATTCAATGCGAGTACTTCGCCCTTGAAGGCGTGTCGGAGCTATGGGACACGCTCGTCAAGATCAGACGCAATCTCAATCCTTCGCTTACGATAGAAGGTTTTCTGCTGACGATGTTCGATGAGCGGACTAATCTTTCGAATCAGGTCGTATCAGACCTGAGAGGTTTTTTAGGCTCTCAGGTTTTTTCGACCATCATACCGAGAAACGTGCGGCTTGCTGAAGCGCCCAGCTACGGAAAGCCAATAGTGCTTTACGACATAAAATCGAAAGGCGCTGAAAGCTATCTCAGACTGGCGAGAGAGGTAATAGGCAATGACAAGAAAGGCTCTGGGCCGGGGGCTTAGCGCGCTCTTCACTCAGACATCTCAACTTGAAAGCGAGCTAATAGAGATCGCAATCGATCAGCTTGATCCGACTTCTGAACAGCCGCGTCAGACGTTCCGCGACGACCGGCTCGACGAGCTTGCCCGTTCGATGAAAACCAATGGGGTGCTTCAGCCTCTCGTGGTGCGTCGCAGCGGCGAAAGATTTCAGATAATCGCGGGCGAACGACGTTGGCGAGCCGCGCAACGGGCGGGACTGCACCGGGTCCCGTGCGTAGTCAAAGACATTGCCGAAGAGAGCATGCTGGAGATATCGCTGATAGAAAACATCCAGCGCGAAGAGTTAAGCCCGATGGAAGAGGCCCGCGCCTTTCGCAGGCTTATAGATCAACTCAATGTCACGCAGGAAGAGGTAGCGCAGCGAGTCGGCAAGGATCGCTCGACGATTACGAATTCGCTGAGACTTTTGAAACTCCCGCCGGAGATTCAACGCCTCGTCGAAGAAGAAAAACTTTCCATGGGACACGCCCGCACGCTGCTTGCGCTTGAATCGGCAGAGCAGCAGAAGGCTCTCGCCTCACGGGTCATCAGTCAGGAGCTTTCAGTCCGCGAGACCGAACGACTGGTCAAGCAGATGCAGGAGAGGGTCGAAGGGAAGACTACTAAAGCGGCAAAGGTGGAAGACCCGAATGTGCGCGCAGCCGAGTCGAAGTTGAGCAAGCGGCTTGCGGCTCCGGTGAAGATAAAATTCGGAAAAGAGGGCGGAGTCATCGAGATCAGATTTTCTTCAGGCGATGACCTGAGCCGATTGTTCGATCTGATGGTTCAATCCTCGCGCAGCCAGGACGCGCAGTAGACCTTTTGTTTTGGAATCACATTTCAAGCCTATGCCTGCCGATATCTCTGCGGGCGATCTTCAAATTAATCGAATCGTAAACGTGGCGTCAGTGCGGCAGTTAAGCCCGTTTCGTTATCCGGGCGGCAAAACATGGCTCGTGCCGCGCGTGCGTCGTTGGCTGCAAAATCAGCCCTCCCGATTCATAGAACCGTTCGCAGGCGGAGGTATCATCAGCCTAACGGTCGCCGCTGAAAGGCTGGCCGGTCAGGTAACTATGGTCGAGATGGATGAGCAAGTGGCTGCTGTGTGGAAGACTATTCTCACCGATGATGACGGCGCGTGGCTCGTCGATAGAATTACAGAATTCGATCTCACTCTTGAATCCCTCTGCGAAGAATTGTCGAAGCCCTCTGCCTCGACTCGCGAAAAAGCGTTTCAAACGATTCTCAAAAATCGCACCTTTCGCGGAGGAATTCTCGCTGCGGGGGCTGCGCCGCTCAAATACGGCGAGAATGGAAAAGGCATCAGGTCTCGCTGGTATCCCGATACACTCGGAAAGCGAATACTTGAAATCACGGCGCTGCGCGACCGAATCACTTTCATCGAAGGCGACGGAATTAAAGCGATCCGTCGATTAGCTCATCTCCGGGACGCCGCGTTTTTCATCGATCCGCCCTACACCGCCGCGGGCAAGAAAGCCGGTCGACGTTTGTACACACACTCTGATCTCGACCACGAAGAGTTATTCAGATTGATGTCTCTGGTTGCGGGTGATTTCCTGATGACATACGACGATACGGTGGAAGTGCGCAAGATGGCGCGAAGTCACGGCTTCGACATCGAATGCGTCGCGATGAAAAATACTCACCACACTGAAATGACCGAACTACTGATTGGCCGCTCTCTCGACTGGCTCAGGAATCAATGACACTCTACAGTGGCCGCGTGAAGAGGAAGATTTCTGACTGCGCGCCGTCGGGATTGATGACCTGAAGCATGACGGTCTGTCCCCGCTCGATTTTCTTGCCTGACTTCTTGGCTATGAGCGCGGAAGTGAGATTGTCGGAATCCTCGGATGTCTTTTTCTGCTTCGAGTCGTTCAATCTCAACTCCGCGCCTATGGCGAAGTTCCTCCCCCGCACGATAAGTTTCTTGCCGTTCACTTCCGCCTCAGTGATGACCGGCGGGCCGCTCAACGCCGCAGTCATCACAGTGTAAATCTGATCGCCGTTATTCGTGCCGTCGTTGTTGGCCTGATTGCCTGCCGCATAAAAAATCACTGGCCCTGCGTCCGTATCCGGCGCAGTCCACTCGAATGTCCAGCTTGCCTGACTCGTCTGCCCTGCGAATGTTCCGTTCAACGTGTGTTCGATGTACTGGCGGTTGAATCCCGGCCCATCGTCATCCAACACGACCGCGAGGTTGTTCGTGTTGTTCAAATCTCCGGCTTTGCGATTCGACACGGTGAGCGCAGTGAGTTGAAATCCCCAGCGCCGCCGACTCGACTCCGTAGCCGTCTGCCGCACGGTTATCTGATAAGTCTCGCCCGGTTCATAAACCGAAGGCGCGGTGATCGTCAATCTCCCCGGCCCTCCGTTGAGCGACCCCTGATGGCAGCCTGAAGTCGCGCAGGTCAACTCTCCCGGCGCTCCCGTGTGACCGGCGGGCGGGCCGCTCGAAAATCCGTGCGCAGTCTCTATCGCCGGGTTATCAGTAAGCAGAGCAGCGATCATCGCAGACAGAAATAAAAACATCACTGTTATTTTGACGAGATTCTTTTTCAACATAACCAACCTCCTGAACGATTTCAGAGCAGGTGAGGGCGGGGAGATGACGGCAGTAACTTTCAACTCTAATCTGGCCGAGAGAATACGGCGACCGATTTGAAAAATCCGCGCTCGCGGTTTTTTATTCCCGGCGCGGTTGCAATGCAAGGCTGATGAGTTAGAGTATCGTTGAGATGGCAGAGATCGATTCGACTGACATAGAGACTTTCATAAACTCGCTGCCTGATCCGCGCGCGGCGCGCATTTTTCTCGAAAGACTCGAAAGCATTGCGTTCAACTCTCGCCGCAATCCGTTGCAGCTTGCGCGATTGCTCACCCTTGCCGCTTACAGTCCCTTTCTCTCGGAAAGCCTGCTTCGCCACACGGAATATATCGACTGGCTCGGACGCGAGCGAGACCTCGGTCACAGCAAAACCGCCGAGCAGTTGTCCGAAGAATTGGCCCGCTTCGTCACTCTCGTCGCCAATCTCGATCCATCCATACGCCTCGCCCGATTCAAAAACCGCGAGTTGCTGAGAATCTATCTGCGCGATTGTCTTCACGCGGCGACGCTCTCGGAAGTGACTGAAGAGCTTTCCTCTCTCGCCGATGTGATACTCCGTCACGCGCTTTCGCTCGCTCATCAGCAGGCGGTCAATCGTCACGGCTCGCCGCTTACGCGCGACGAACGGGGCCGCATCGTTCCATCTGAGATGGCCATAGTCGCTTTGGGCAAACTCGGATGCCGCGAACTCAATTACGCATCGGATATCGATCTGATGTTTCTCTACGCGGGCGAAGGCGAGACGGCAGGCACGGGCCGCGGGCGCGAAGGCGTGATTTCGAACAAAGAATTTTTTACGCTCGTCGCTCAATCGGTGGTGAATATGACGGGCCGAGATCAGGGCGAAGGGGCGGTCTACAGAATCGATTTGAGGCTGCGCCCTTACGGGCGGGACGGCGATCTTGTGTGGGAAGCGGAACGCGCGGCGGATTATTACCTGCGCCGCGCGCACGGGTGGGAACGTCAGGCGCTCATCCGCACTCGCGCTTCGGCTGGAAGCGAGCAGGTAGTGTCTGGATTTCTCCACAGCGTTCGCGATGTGGTGTTTCAACCCGACGCACTCGTGGAAGCGATTTCAGGTGTGCGCCACGCGAAGGAAAAAATCGACCGCGAAGAAGCGCGTCGCTCCGGCGCGTTCAATGTCAAACTTGGAATCGGCGGCATTCGCGAAATCGAGTTCATCACTCAGGCTCTTCAACTCGCGCACGGCGGGCGCGAACCGTGGGTGCGCTCGACTCAATCGCTCATCGTGCTGGCCCGTCTTGCCGAAAAAGGCTACCTGACCGAATCCGAACGAGCGCGGCTTGGCGCGGCTTATACTTTTTTGCGAACGGTCGAGCATCGCTTGCAGATGGAGCATGGCGCACAGACTCATCGATTGCCGATGGATCGAGGGCGACTGGAATTGCTCGCTCGCCGTATGGGTTATTCGAGTGTGGCTGACCCGGCTGCCGCTTTTCTCGCCGACCTTGACGCGCACGCCTCCGCAGTGCGGACGGTTTACAACCGGGTTTTTTCGGAGACCGCAGCGCAAACGGAATCGAAGAGCGTCACCTCCGAAGATATCGATGATGAAACCGGACGGCTCATTCATCACGCCGCCGCTGCCTTAGCTTCGCTCATCGCATCGAGCAGAGAAGATATCTCTGACACGCAGATCGAGACTCGCCGCGCCGTCGAGATCATAGCTTCATCGATTGAGTTAGCGATCAATCCTCATCGTTCGCTTCGCAATCTCGCGCAGTGGGCGCATTCGCTCGCAACCTGCGACCCGGAGCAATCCCGATCATCGCTCGCGCTACTGTGCGGCAACCCTTTGAGAGAGTTCATCGAGCGATTGATGATTTCGTTCAGCAGTCAGCACATCGCGCATCTTCTGGTTTCGCGCCCTGCGCTCGCGGCTGCGATTATGGAAGCCGAATCTCTGCGAACGAAAGAAGACTTTCTCCGATTGATGCGCCAGTCCGCCGTTGACGCTTATGACACCAATGCCCGACTCGATGCGTTGCGACGCGCGTGGCATCGGCTGATAGTCGAAATAAGCTTTCGCGACTTGTCGGGGATCAGGGATCAGGGATCAGGGATCAGGGGCGACTATCTCAGAGCGAACAATCTTGAGCAGACCGCGCTGGCCGAAGCCTCCCTGGAAATGGCTCTGGAAGCCGCTCTCACGGCTATGGGCATCGAAGGCATCGAGGCAAACGAGTTGCCTTTCGCCATACTGGCGCTAGGCAGATTGGGCCACACGGGGATGGACTATGGCTCCGATCTCGATCTGCTCGTTGTTTTCGATGACCGAGAGGCGTGGCCACCGCTGGAGTTGAAAGAGGCGGCGCGAAAGCTCACTTCGCCGCAGGAGTTTTATTCGAAGCTTGTGACCATTCTCGCTCGCACGCTCTCTTCTGTAACGAGAGAAGGATTTCTCTATCGCCTCGATCTGAGGCTTCGCCCCGACGGGCAGAGCGGCCCGCTGGCGCAGGGACTCTCCTCGATGGTCGCTTACATCAGCGAACGAGCTTCAGCGTGGGAGCATTCGGCCTATCTGAAAGCGCGCGAGGTCGCAGGACATGCGACGTTCGGCCACGAAGCGCGAGAAGCGATTTGTGAAGCCATCTTCGAAGGGAGCGCGCGTAACACTTCGCTCAAAGAAGACCTGTCGATAATAAGATCGCGGCTCGAACACGAGAAGGCTCGCGCGTCGCGACCGGATATAAAATGGGGGCGGGGCGGAATGACAGATGTTTATTTCGTCACTCGCTATTTGCAGTTGCGCGACCGAATTTACTATCCGCCCGAACGCGGTACGCTGGCCTTGATCGATCATCTCGGCCATCGCGGATCGCTTGCGGAAGACGCGGCCCGTGCGCTATTCGATGGATACGCTTTTTTGCGAAGGCTCGATCACTGGATGCGATTACTCGTCGACCGACCGACGCCCGTCCTGCCCGCGTCGAACGCGGTATTGAATGATCTCGCTCGCGCGCTTGGCTTCAGTTCAGGCGAAGAGATGGAGCGGCTCCTCGACCAAAATCTTTGTGCGATTCGCCGATTCTATGAAAACGTCTTCGGATAAGGAGACAGAAGTCAGAAGACAGAAGTCAGAAGTCAGAAGATTTAACTTCTGTTTTCAATTAACCTTTCACCTCATCACTCCCATACTCCCACACTCATCTTCACCCCTGCGCCTCTTCACCTCACCACCTCTTCACTTTTCAGCCGGAGCGAGGCCGTAAAATTTCCAACCGGGCTTGTAGTCGTGCGGGAGCTTCTGGCCCAGGAGGATCGCCCGCACCATCTCAACCGGGATGCGGTTGTTTTTGAGGATCGTATCGTGAAAAGCGCGATTGCTCATCTTTCCCGATTTGACCAGTTCTCGATGCAGCGAATAAAACTGAAGACCGCCGAGCATATAAGCGCATTGATAAAGCGGCCCATACTGGCCCGCGAAAGAACGGCGCACTTCGGCTGTCGCGTTGTCGACTTCGTGGCCGACCTGCTTGACAAGCAAATCGATGCACTGCTGAGGAGTCATCTGCTCAAGGTGAAATCCGAGCGAGAACATAATCCTCGCGCAGCGGTGCATTCGCCAAAACAACATCCCGATTCTATTCTCAGGCGTGCGAGGAAAATTCATGTCCCAGAGCAGAAACTCCCAGTAAAGCGCCCAGCCCTCGCCCCAGAACGGCGTGCTGAATATCTGACGATGCGTGCGGTAGCGCGCGGTCATAAAACCTTGCAGATGATGGCCCGGTATCAGTTCGTGATGTACGGTAGCGCGTGAGAAGTGAGGATTGTTTCCGCGCATGCTCATCATCTTCGCTTCGTGCGCCATCGTGTTCGTAGGATACGACACCTGAATCGTTTCACCTCCGAGAAAGAACGGCGAGACCAGTTGTCGCTCAGGCGTCATCATCTCCATACGCCATGTGTCACGGGCAAGAGTAGGGACGGTGACGAGATCATGCTTTTCGACGAACTCGATAGCTTCGAGCGCAAGCTCGCGAATCAGCGCCGGTTGTTTGCCGGGTTCGACGTAGAGGTTTTTCACGTGTTCGAGCGCCTTATGCCAGTCGTCGCCCATGCCGAGGTCGCGCGAGGCGCGAATCATTTCTGCCTGACACCACGCCATCTCTTTTTTCGCGATGGCGATCAACTCTTCAGGCGTGTAGGGAATCATTTCGACCCTAAGCTCGCTCATCAGAGCTTCGCGCCCTATAGGGTAGCCGATGATGGCTTCCCTGTCGTCGGCTTTGACCTCGACCAGCTTTTCGCGCAGGAACACCAAATAGGCTTGCAGAGCCTCATCCAGCCGCTTGTAAGGATCAGCAACCCACCATGTGAATACCGGATCGTAGCCATTGTAGAAGCCGTACCAGTTCCTCAAGGTGTTGCGAAGATTGCCGAGAGTGGCGGCGGCGTCATTGGCTACTGTCTTTTTGGGCTTCGCGGTTTTAGAGTCCGCCTTGAGCAGGGCTTCGACTGACTTGCGAGTTTCTCCTATGTGCTTGAGCGTGCGCGTGAGCAGCGCGGCGATTTTCGGAGAATCAATCGGCTCCATCTTTCGGCGCGCGTCTTCGAGTTCCATCAGCGTCGCGGCGAACGGGATGAGCGGTTCCGCCTCTGTGATTCTCTGAGTTTCGATGTCGAGTTGTCGCAACTCGTATTCGAGATGATTTTTGAAGAGCAGAAAATCGACGCGGTCTTCGACGCTCATTCTTTCGAAATCGAGTTTTTCGATTGAGGCGAGCCATTCCGTATAAAACTGTTTGAAGCGATTGCGGCGGGCAGCGGTCTGTCCGGCTGTGTAAAAGCGCGTGAGGTTTCCGCGGTCGACCGTGTAGCGGCGAATCGCTCCCGACATCACGCCCGACGGAGGATTGAGATCGTCGAGATCGAGCGACGGGCCGGAAGCATGATTTTGAGCCGTTAGGGAGATCGGCGCGAGCAAAGCGACAAGGAACAAAGCGAGTGAGCGTTTCAATTTTTATCCTCCTCGAATGAATTTCTCAGACTCGAAGCACACGCATGATGTTTCTGAATGGAGATTTTTTCAACAGGTTTCGGGCAGGAATTAAGAATTAGCCTGATGCTCTCTCAGCCATGCGCGAAAAGCGCGAGTGGCTTTTCTTTCGCCTTCGGCAAGTCCCTCGGCGAGAAACCGAGAAAGCGCGTCCGAAGTGAGAAACGGAAAAGCTCGGCTTGCAAATGATTGCTCATAGCCGTTTTCTGTGAGTATATGGATTTGCACTGTGCCTTTTGACAATCGCCAGATTTCCGGCACGCCGAGTGAGGCATAGATCGGAAATTTGTCGAGAGAGCCGCTCGTGTGATCTATCTCCAGCACGATATCAGGCGGCGGGTCATGTCTCAAATCCAGAAGCCCGCCTTTGCCGATGACCAGCGAAGCATTCTGCACGTAGAAACATTCGTCAGGTTCCGCGCCTTTCGATTTCACTTTCCTTCTGAAAGTTGTTGAGCCGAACGACTCCACATCAATATCAAGCTCATCACTCAGCGTGCTGACCAGTCTGTGAATTATGCTCTTGTGCTTTTCGTGAATCGAATCCGGCGACCTGATTTCCATCCTCCCCTGATCGTAAAAAATTCGCACCGCATAACCTTCGCCCAGACAGTCGAGCAATTGCTCGTACTCTTCCCACGCCACGTCATCCAGTAGAAGCGAAGTTCCGGCGGGCAGGTGAGCTATGGCTGCAATATAGTCAGCGGTTGGAACAGGCATAGATAGAGCCTCCAAGTCAGAGATCGAACAGGGGTCATATTAATAAGGTGATTTTCTCTTCGCTGCAATCCTGGCAACGGATTTAATCTGCTCATCTGACACGACGAACCTTTTAGACGACAATTTTTCCTCAAGGTGTTTAGTGACTTCCCCTAATACTGTTTGGCTCATGTTTCCTTAGACTGCAAAGAAAGCCAGGAGCATTTCTGCCGCGTAGCGGCACGCTGAATTTAGCCCGGTCTTTCAAGGCCGGGTTGTTACAGGCGAAAGATACCACGTCGCGT